>ERZ791903.102-NODE-102-length-133799-cov-9.704076_pt1 | contig 133799 bp, 94 predicted proteins | sample MGYA00510148_ERZ791903 | MGnify/ENA primary metagenome ERZ791903 (study PRJEB30046, sample SAMN00792080) | human gut metagenome | study: EMG produced TPA metagenomics assembly of the A metagenome-wide association study of gut microbiota in type 2... | reverse complement strand
CCATGCGTGAAATTGCGCAAGAAGCACAGGTAGGGTTGAGCAATATCTATAACTATTTCAAAAATAAGGATGATATTTTCTGTACGGTGGTACGGCCTGTAATCAGTGCATTCGAAAGGATGCTGCACGAACATCACGGTCGTTATGGAGCAGATATCATGGAGATGTATTCCACAGAATACCTACGATATGTGATAGAAGAGTACATGACATTGATACAAAAACATCGCAAATTGTTGGTATTGCTATTTTTCCATGCACAAGGTTCTTCACTGGAAAACTTCAAGGAGAACTTTACCGAACGCTCCACATCACTCGTGAAAGAGTACTTCAGAGATATGAAAGAGAAACATCCGCAAATGAATATCAATGTAACCGACTTTTCTATCCACCTGCACACGGCATGGATGTTCACCATGTTTGAGGAATTGATCATGCACCGAGTCGGGATAGAAGATTTGGAACAGATAGTCACAGAATACATCACATTCGAAGTAACTGGTTGGAGAGAGCTTATGAAAATATAAGCTCTCTCTTTTTTTGAATAAATCTGAATATTGTTCGTTTTTTAAAAGTATGATAGATTATGAAAGAGAAACTGAAAAAGAAAAGAGGAATCGCCCGCCTGTTTGAAATTGCAGGCGAGCGGAAAGGGCTGCTGATCCTGGCTGGTATCTTGTCGGCAGGAAGCGCTACGTGCATGTTGGTTCCCTACTGGTCGGTATACCGCGTATTGCAGGAATTACTGCTTCACGCCAGTGATTTAGAAAAAACAGATAGCGAGATACTGATATACTGGGGATGGTTTGCCTTCTTCGGACTGATCGGAGGATTATTGCTACTTTATGCGGCACTGATGGCCTCACATGTAGCAGCTTTCCGTATCCTATACGGATTACGTATCAAGTTATCGGAACACATCGGACGCTTATCGTTAGGATACCTGAACGGTACATCTACCGGAAGCATCAAGAAAATTATGGAACAGAATGTAGAAAAGATTGAGAACTTCATTGCCCATACCATCCCCGACCTTGTGAATGTATTGGCTACGGTCACTCTGATGTTTATCATCTTCTTCTCCCTGAATGGCTGGATGGCTGCGGTCTGTCTATTCTGTATTGCATTGAGTATAGGATTACAATTTGCCAACTTCTTCGGGAAAAAAGCACAGGAGTTTACTAAAATCTACTTTGATACACAGGAACGAATGAGCGCCTCAGCCGTACAATATGTACGCGGCATGCCGGTCGTGAAAATCTTCGGTCAAAGCGTCCGGTCATTCCGCCGTTTCAATAGTGAGATTGAGGCGTATAAAGAATATGCACTGAAAGTATGCGATACATACGAACCCGGTATGGTGGTCTTCACCATATTACTGAACTCACTCATTACGTTTATTCTGCCGATAGGTCTACTATTACTGAGTCATGAGCCACAAAATCTGGCATTAGCTGCTGTCTATCTATTCTTTATTATTATGGGCCCCGGAGTAGCCTCCCCTATTTATAAACTGATGTTCCTCGGATCGGGTACACGAGAAATAGACGAGGGCGTAGAACGCATTGACCGTATCTTTGCCGAACCGCCCGTACCGGAAGCACAAACGCCGCAAGTACCTGCCGGTTATGACATTGAATTCCGCAAGGTTAGTTTCGCTTATGAGAATAAAGCGGAGACAACTCGTACCGAAGCGCTGCGCGACATCACCTTCACAGCACGTCAAGGTGAAATTACGGCACTCGTAGGCCCCTCAGGTTCAGGAAAGTCTACAGTAGCCAATCTGATTCCCCGCTTCTGGGATGTAACGGAAGGCGAAATACGGATCGGAGGAGTCAACATCAAAGATATTCCCACTGAAAAGTTGATGAACATTGTTTCCTTTGTTTTTCAGGATAGCTTCCTTTTCTTTGATACCCTCTATGAGAATATCCGGGTAGGAAACTCCAGTGCAGGACGTGAGGAAGTGATAGCAGCCGCAAAAGCCGCACAGTGCCATGAGTTTATAGAAAGCCTTCCGCAAGGTTATGAAACCCGCATCGGAGATGAGGGCGTCTACCTTTCCGGTGGTGAGTCGCAACGAGTCTGTGTGGCAAGGGCCATCCTGAAAAATGCTCCTATCCTGGTGCTGGACGAAGCGACCGCTTTTGCCGATCCCGAAAATGAATATAAGATGCAGCAAGCTTTGCAACATCTGATCCAGAATAAGACGGTTATCATCATTGCACACCGCCTCTCGTCCATCATTTCGGCACAGCAAATCATCGTACTGAACGAAGGAAAGCTCGTACAGCATGGGAAACACGAGATATTAAGTAAAACGGAAGGATTATATAAGAATATGTGGGACGCTTATACGGATGCGTTCCGCTGGGAACTAAACAGTAAGAAGGAGGTAAAAGAATGAATGCAATAGAAAATATTACGATAGGGCACACCGAACGCCTTCGCAAACCTGTGGGCTACACGATGCTTGCCAACCTGGTAAATATTGTCCCATTCTGCCTGTCTATCGAAGCAATCAACGTGATATTCCGTGCTTTCGATGGCAGCGGAACGCCGTTGGACACTCAACGGCTCTGGACTATTTTTATCCTGCTTGTAGTGTATGTATTTGTCATGGCATTGGCAGAAAGGGCTTCCTACCGCGCCAATTTCCGGGGTGCCTATGAAATGAGTGCCGCAGGACGTGTCAGCCTGGCAGAGCATTTGCGGAAACTCTCATTGGGTTTCCTGTCACGCCGCGATCCGGGTGATCTTTCGTCCATGCTGATTACAGACTTTACCATGGCGGAAACAGGTATTTCGCATCACCTACCCCAATTGATGGGTGCACTGGTGATGCCTGTACTTGCCTTCCTCGGCTTGCTATGGATAGATTGGCAAATGGCCGTTGCCATGTTTATAGCCCTGCCACTTGCCGTGGGAATATTGCTGGGCAGTACTTACCTGCAATACAAACTGAGCGGCAAACAGATTACTGCCAAAATCAATGCAGGCAATCGCCTGGAAGAGTACTTGCAGGGAATACGGGTAATGAAAGCATATAATCTGCTGGGCGACAAGTTTGTCCGTCTGAAGAATGCCTTTGCCGAACTGCGCCGTGCCTGTATCCGCCAGGAAGCATTGCTCGGCCCGTTCATACTGCTTTCTGTAACGTTGATACGGGCAGGTCTGACGTTGATGATACTTTGCGGTACGTACTTGTTGATAGGAGGAGATTTGTCTCTGCTCACGTTCGTTATGTTCCTCGTTGTCGGTTCCCGCGTCTTCGATCCGCTGACTTCGGCACTGACCAACTTTGCAGAATTCCGATATTTCTCCATTGCCGGAGGGCGTATACTAACGCTGATGAACGAACCGGAAATGCAAGGGAGTAAAGAGGCCCCGGAAAGTGGCGATATTACTTTCAATCACGTATCATTCGGCTACCAGAAAAAATGGGTACTGCATGATGTATCGGTAACACTGCGTAAGAATACACTCACCGCTCTGGTAGGTCCTTCGGGGAGTGGAAAAAGTACCATGCTGAAACTATGCGCACGTTTTTACGATCCGCAACAGGGACAGGTTTTATTTAATGGAGTAGATATGAAAACCCTGGAACCGGAATCATTGATGAGTCATATCTCAATGGTATTCCAGAATGTGTATCTGTTTCAAGATACCATTCGCAACAATATCCGTTTCGGCAAAACCGACGCTACGGACGAAGAAATAGAAGCAGCGGCCCGCAAAGCATGTTGCCACGATTTCATCATGCGATTGCCCAAAGGGTATGATACGCAGGTCGGTGAAGGCGGTTGTACCTTGTCCGGTGGAGAGAAGCAGCGCATTTCCATCGCACGTGCTATATTGAAAGAAGCTCCCGTAGTACTTCTGGATGAAGCAACGGCTTCACTCGATCCGGAAAATGAAGTGGAAGTACAGCGTGCCATCAATACATTAATTGCAGGACGTACGGTAATCGTGATTGCCCATCGCCTGAAGACGATCAAGAATGCAGATAACATCATAGTATTGGAGGAAGGATGCATTGCCGAACAAGGTAAGCATCAGGAACTACTCGATAATAAGGGGCTATACGCCAAGCTATGGAATATACAGGAAAAGACATTGGGGTGGAAGTTGTAATTTTCAAAGACCACTCAAGAAAATCCTACTAAAATAATAATTCGCCCCTACAAATTAATCACGATATGATTAACTTGTAGGGGCGGGAATTATCCATCCGAATATACTTCAGAATTTATTAATCATTTATGATAATTGGAACATCTTCAAGTCATCTTCCACATCACTGATGGTACCTATCTGAAAAGTATCTACCAAGACTTTTGCCACATTGGGCGACAGGAAGGCAGGCAGCGTAGGCCCTAAATGGATTTTCTTCACACCCAGGCTCAACAAGGCCAGTAGTACGATAACGGCTTTCTGCTCGTACCAAGCAATGTTATACACAATCGGGAGTTCGTTGATATCATTCAGTTCGAACACTTCTTTCAGTTTCATTGCAATGACTGCCAGTGAATAGCTGTCGTTGCACTGTCCTGCATCCAGTACACGTGGAATGCCGTTGATATCTCCCAGAGGCAACTTATTGTAACGATACTTGGCACAACCTGCTGTCAGGATGACTGTATCTTTAGGTAACGCCTTGGCAAATTCGGTATAATAATCACGTCCCTTCATACGTCCGTCGCAACCTGCCATAACTACAAAGCGACGAATAGCACCGCTCTTCACGGCATCCACCACTTTATCTGCCAGTTGCAACACCTGATTATGGGCAAAGCCACCGATGATTTCTCCACGTTCTATTTCCGTAGGCGGTTGGCATTGCTTAGCTATCTCGATAATTTCGGAGAAATCTTTTCTACCTTCGGCATCTGCCTGAATGTACTTGCAACCGGGATATCCGGTGGAATTTGTTGTAAACATACGTTCTTTATATTCAGCATTTGCCAACGGGGGAACAATACAGTTTGTTGTAAACAGGATAGGGCCATTGAAGGTGGTGAACTCCTCACGCTGCTTCCACCAGGCATTTCCATAGTTGCCTACGAAATGGGAATACTTCTTGAAAGCAGGATAATAGTGAGCAGGAAGCATTTCGCTATGTGTGTACACGTCGACTCCCGTACCTTCGGTTTGCTTCAATAGCTCTTCCATATCTTTCAGGTCGTGGCCACTTATCAGAATACCCGGACGCTTCCCTACTCCGATATTTACTTTTGTCATTTCCGGATTACCATAGCGTTCGGTATTCGCTTTATCCAGTAAAGCCATAGTCTTCACACCGTATTCTCCGGTCTGGAGCACCATCTTCACCCATTCGCCTGCCGGAAGTGATTTTGTGGCAGTGGCGGCCAAAGCATGTTGCATAAAAGTATGGATAGAAGCATCGTCATATCCCAGACGCATGGCATGTTCCAGATATGCCGCCATACCTTTCAGACCATAGGTCATCAATTCTTTCAGGGAACGCAGATCTATGTCGGGTTCACGCAGCACACCCACGCTTTCCGCCTTGGAAGCATACTCATCACGTCCGCCCTGCCATTGCAATTCGTCGATTTCAGGCAAGGAAATACCTTTTTCTGTGGCTTCTTCTATTAAACGGTTACGCAATGTCATACCTTTATCCACCCTGTTCAGAATGCTTTCATCATCGAAGTTAGCATTTGTAATGGTACAGAATAAGGCATCCACAACAAAACGGTTCACTTCGGCAGCCACGGGATGTCCGGCGTTGCGGAACTCATCAGTAACGACTGATATTCCACGTACCACGAACATCAGCAAATCCATTGCCTTTGCTGTATGACTTTCTTTTCCACACACACCTTTCAAGATACAACCGGTGCCTTTCATTGTTTCCTGGCACTGATAACAAAACATTTTAGCTTCCATCATCTTATTCTTTTTATTTAGTTATAAAATATATATTCCTTCTCTTTTAAGAAGATAAGCTGCATCTCAGCATAACTTTTTCATGCAAGCATGAAAGTTCTGCATTCGATTTGCATTATCTTTGTGCAAAGATGGAGAGTTTATGGCAGGGAAATTGTCACGTATGTTACACCCAATCACAAAAAACTTAAAAAGAATGGAAGCACATATATTATTACAGATGCCATTATTTCGAGGCATAACAGAAGAAACGCTATTAAAGTTCGTTCTGTTGCACCAACATACTCTTAAATCCTACAAACCAGGAGAGTTTATCGCCATGCAGGGAGATATTTACCGTTCTCTCTATATTCTATGCAATGGAACAGTGCGTACGCAAATGGTCAGTGCAGAAGGAAAACAACTCACTATAGAGACCCTCCGTGCCCCGAAACTTCTTGCACCGGCTTTCATCTTTGCTTCCGAAAACCGTTTCCCGGTGAATATCGAAACCCTGGAAACCTCGGAAGTATTGATTCTGAATAAGGATGCTTTTCTGGAGTTCATGCACCAGTACCCGGTCATCATGCAGAATTTCCTGAAGTTGATTTCCGACCGGAGCTTGTTTCTATCCAAGAAACTAAACGAATTTGCCTTACAAAGTCTGAAATCAAGATTGCTCAATTATGTAAAGATGCATGGAGGCATCGGTTCCCAACAGGAAGTAGCACATATACTTGGGGTAGCCCGTCCGTCATTGGCACGTGCCATATCTGAATTGAGCAATGAGGGTTGTATACAAATAGAAGGAAAAAAAATGTTTATTGACGAGGAGAATTCGAAGAAATACTTTTAATTCTACTTTTTCATCGTATCTTTGTACAACCAACTACCTAATATAATGAGGAAAATAACATTAACCGACAAACATCAGGAATTACTTTTCCAGATTCCGCTGTTCCGTGACCTTCCCCTTAATATCAAGCATTCGTTGCTCGACAGATTGGATATCTCCCTGTACTCGGTCGACAAAAAAGATATCATTGCCACCCAAGGAACACTCTGCAAAAAGTTATATGTATTGTTGGAAGGAAAACTACGGGTAGATATTATTGACGGATTGGGAAATGAAGTCATGATAGAATATATCGTTGCAGCACGTGCATTCGCCACTCCTCATTTATTCAGTTCAGACGGAGTGCTGCCGGCAACCTTTACTGCTATAGAAGACAGTACCCTGCTCACCGCCAGTAAAGAGTCCATGTTTAAGCTTATCAGTGAGGAACCTAAGATATTACACAACTTTCTTTGCATCACGGGCAACTGCAATGCCTGCACAGTATCTCGCCTGAAAACTCTATCACGGAAAACAGTGCGCGAACGTTTCGTTGTCTACTTACTGGAACACAAGAAAAAAAATTCTTCAACAGTCAACATCATCCACAATCAGGCAACCCTTGCCGAATATCTGAATGTAACCCGCCCTGCACTATCGAAGGAAATTAATAAAATGATAAAGGAAGGAATTATAGAGATGGATGGAAAGACAGTCCGTGTTCTGGACGAACCATCATTAGAAAAATACGTATGAGGAAGCTCCCCATACGTATTCTCTTTTATCTATCTTTACCACTTCACAAACAATACTCTCGGATTGATATTTACTGAAACCCATCCCCAGTCTTGCCAGCTTTTGTGATTACCGCCTTTCACGACATCCATGGTTTCCGTTCCGCGCATGAAGGAATATCCGGCAGAGAGTTTCACATCTTTCATCACCGACCAGTTAATCTGGTAATCTACTTCCGAACCTAATGCTTTCTTCAGATTCGGCAATTTCGCCGCAGTTGAAAAATGGTGGTAGTTCAAATCCATATCCACCTTATTGGAAGCACGGAAACGTACACCCAGACGTTTATCAAACAGCCCGGGAGCATATCCGTTTTTAAAGTCGGATGCGTAGAAATAATCCATAGCTCCGTAAAACTTGTGGTGTGTGCCATACAGAGCATTGAATGCCTTGTACTTGTCACCGTCACCGCTGTCTCCGCTTAGATAATCCACGCTTGCCACTACGGTCCAGGTCTTGTCAATGGCATAAGCGGCCTGCAGGCTTGCCATAAAGGCAGATACCTTTTCTACATTCAGGTTCTTACCCATCTGGTAGTAGAAAGCACCGTCCACATTCCAGCCGTTATCCTTATAAGTAATATAAGTACCCATCGTTTGCAGATAGCGGGTATGGGATTCTTTAGTTGCTGCATCTCCGGTCTCCAATCCCAGATTCATGAGCAATAAGGATGCATCAAAGGGAGTATAATCGGATTTATAGTGATACCAGAGTGTCTGCATATTCTTGTAAGGCTGTGCTCCGGCCTGCACATAATAGGTACCGCCTATCTTAGTCTCGTCATTCTGGTTGAAAGCGAGGATAAGATGCAATTGGTTGTTGGGGTCGGCATAACCCAGTTTCAATGCATCATGATAGCGTCCGGCTATGTTCCAATCCAGTCCGCCCAAAATGCGTTCGTCATCGTACGAAAGGGTCTGACGACCTAATTGTGCAAAGAAGTTTTTACCGAAATTCAGTTTAGCCCATGCCTCGTTCATGATGAAACGCCCATTCTTGTCAATCTGCGGATCTTGTCCCCATACCCCCACATGCTGAGCCGAGATTTTCATTTGCAAATCAGAACGCTTGTATTCCATAGACAATCGTGCACGGTTATTGATGAATCCCGCAGGTTCCGCTCCTTCCTCACGGGGCATCAGAGCACCATTACGATATTCCGCACGAGGCCTGATCTGGATGGACATTGTAAACTCATTCTCTTTTTCTGTCGTTTGCGTATACGCCATGCTTGGCAAAAGCATGAAAAGCATTGCCCAATAAGTAGTTTTCATAATGATTATCAGTTTAAATTATACGTATGAATGCTGACTCCCTGTGCAGAGGGCAGATAGTTTATGCCGTACCAGCACATTTGCAGCAAAACAAATGATATCAGAAGTAAAATTAAGGCCTTACGATGTAACAAAGGTTTTCCAAGGCGGAAATGTATATAAATAAGATAGGAGAACCAGGTAGCAGCAGCCCATGTCTCTTTCGGGTCCCACGACCAATAATGTCCCCACGCCTCTTTTGCCCATACAGCCCCCGACAGCATGCCTAATGTCATAAATGCCAGTCCTACATAAGTCAGATTATCGCATAGATCCATCTCCCGGCTGTCAATCGGCTTCTTCTTGAGCCAAAGCAGGTAAATAGCCATCACGGTAGCCGCACCCAGCATAGCATAGGCAAACATATATACGATGACATGCGGCGTAAACCACGGACTTTGTAAAGCCGGCATCAAAGTTTTGTTATGTATTTCCGGTTTAAAGATATTGATGCAGATAAATACCAATGACAGGATAAAACTGAAACTGAGTATCCACTTATACCTCCAACGGCTGTATGTGATGAGTCCTGCCAGTGGAAGAAAGAAAGAGTACCACAGGCGCGTCTCTCCCATGGTCCGCATAGGCGGACGTTCCAGGGAAATCCACATTCCCACAATGAAGCAGAAAAAGATAGCAAGTCCTATCAAGGTAAGCCCGCCAACAACATACGGTTTTCTTCCGCGCCAAGCGGCAAAGGCACCGAATCCCCAGAAGTGCAGGGCGGCAATTGAAAATGGTACAAAATAATCCCACGTCATTCAGCATCCTCCTCTTTTCTTTTTTGTGCGTTAACAAACAGACAGATAGCTCCCAACACCATCATGATAATGCCCGTATAGACAGCAGGCAGCCACGGATCACGTACCAATTCAAACACACTAATATCGCTCCAACGCCCTTTCGTATCATCATAACTCAATTGATAAATATTCCATCCGGCCACATTCAGAGGATGGTTCACTGCAATCGTATCTTCCACCTGTTTGCCGTCTTCCGTGTAAACTTTCACTGTAGATGCAAAACGCTGCGGCTCGCGTTCAGGCATGATAAGGCTTGTCAACGAATCCAGACGCAATGCTTTATATGGGAAAATAAAACTACCGCAACTTACCCACCCCTCCTTTGCAGCTTTTGTCTTTTGATTGATAGCCTGCAAATAAACGGCATACGTGGCTCCCATCGAATGGAATTCGGTAAACTTCACCGTATCTTCTGTAACCACGGAAGCCGCCCAGGGAATCGTTTGCCGGATAGTCACCAGCCAATCGGCCAGCTGCCCATCCGTTACACCTTCTTCCAGTAACAAATGTTCCGGTGCTCTCTCAGGCAGTGTACGACCCGTTTCATTATCAATCAACATCAGTTTCGGAGGATACTCGTCAATCGTGAAGTCTTTCAGTTCAATGGCCAGCGGAAGTTCTATCAATTTACCGTGCTCACCCATTGCACGCCATTCAGCATTATCTATCCGGGTGGTCATTTTCAGCCGCTGCATATCGGCATTTCCCAAGGTTGCCGTAATCAGGGCAATGAACAGCCCGGCATGATTCAAAAGGAAAGCAAACTTCTTCCATCTGAATGGAAATCCGGCACGAAGCGTAGTCAACCCCAGTACAGTCACCATCCAGATATAAAGTAATACAAAAGGCCATGCTGAAAGCATTCGTGAAAAGCCAAGCACATCCGCCGGATGACCGGAAGGGAGCTGACGAATAAGTCCCATCACCACCGTAATGCCCGCCACCCATAAAAGAGAAGAGACAGCCGATGTATAATGGCTCATCCAACCGAAGAAATAAACACGTTTGCGCAGGCAATGCATGGCAACTATTCCGGCTATATATAAAACCAGAACAATGATGTTCACCGGATAGGCAAACAGACTCCAATCTATTTCACCGATTGTAATCTGTAGCAGCCATCCTGTCACCAACAGTCCTGCGCCTATCAGGCATCCTTCTTTAAATCCCCACGGTCTGATCCACATATCTCTGTTTTATTTCTGAGCCAGGCGACCGTTAGCTTTCGCTTTTTCCAGCCACGCAGGTACAGTAGTTTTCAAGAATTTCTCTTTAGCAGCTCTTTCCGCATCCATGTCGAGGCCAATGTATTGTTGTGCTTTCTCTTTGGTTGAAATGTCCGGCATCGGCACATCATCCGTAAAGCCATGCTTAGCCAATACTCTTGATACAGCCAGACGAGCCTGCATAGCCTTGTCCAATCCGTGTGAAAGGATACGCTGGATTTCCTGCGGAGCGTGGAAAGAACCACCGTGAGAAGCCACACCGAAATCCCAACGCCACTGCGCCTGACGGATAAGGGCAAGTACATCTTTCATCTGATCTTCCGTAGCACCCTTGTCCCATGCAAACTTAGCCTCGATATGAGCCTTGGCAAGTTCCTGTTCCAAACGGTTACGTATTTCGTTAGCCTTACGTTGGCGTTCGTACACATTGTTACGCAGTGTTGCTTCACTTTCACGATGGCAAGTCTGACAAGTGCGGTCTATCATCGCCAGCGGGCTTTGAATATGGTGATCGCTGAATTTCACACCACCTTCGCTCTTATAAGGCATGTGGCAATCTGCACATGACACACCTCTCTGGCCGTGAATCCCCATCTGACAGATTTCATAATCAGGATGCTGCGCTTTCAATATCGGAGCACGGCTCAGTTTATGAATATAATCATAGAAACCTTCATTATCATAATAAGCCTCCATATCTTCCACAGTAAAGCCTTTATCCCAGGGGAAAGTCAGGTACTTACCATCACCCTTGAAGTAATATTCCACGTGGCACTGCGCACAAACCAGCGAGCGCATTTCCTGCGGAGTAGCTTTCGTAATATCTCTGCCTTGACGTGCAAAAGCCTCGATCAAAGCAGGACGGCTGATGTGCAGGTTCATATTTTCCGGTTCGTGGCAATCGGCACAACCGATAGGATTTACAATCTCATCGCCCATTGCTCCCCACTTATTATTATAGAATGCATCCACACCGATAGCCTCCATCATACGGGGAACATCCGGGCTCTTACAAGTCCAGCAGGTAGACGGTTGCGGACCATCTTCGGGAGTAGCAGGTGCACCCGTACGAAGACTTGCTGTAATATCCTCTATCGCATGCATATGGCCACGCGGAGTCGAATAATCCTTTGAGAAAGCATATCCTGCCCACAAAACCACCATTTCAGGACGTTGTTCCAATACATCGACTGCAATGTTTCCGTTGAATTCACTCTGGAAATCCGTCTTCGCTGTTTCCGTCCAGGTCTGATATTCGCGGGGGAAATCACTTTTGAACACTTCATTACGGGCTTCAATGCCTGTAATAACAGTCCTGCGGTTATTGAACACGCTTTCTAATTCCGCCCGCCTCTCCGTCAGTGCGGAAACACATAATCCTAATACAAACACGACTACCATCGAACCACCGAACAGCAGCCAGCCTTGCCATGATTTCAATTTCTTTTCCATAAGTATATTGATTTTATTTCATTATTTCTTAAGCATCTTTTGCAGCCAGTCCGGAACGGGCGATTCGGGATAAGGTACCAGTGCATTGGGAGTAGATGACAACGAATTGCTTCCGCCATGAGGCACATCCCGGTGACAATCCCAGCATGCCTTACCCTCGCCTACCTGAGACATCATATAATCTATTTTTCCGGTTTTCACAAACTCCGTATTCAACTGCGTATGGCAACGAATACAGTTGTTCATAATCACCTCTGAACTGGCTTCATGCGCCCTGATAACCTGCGGCTCGCTCTTTGTCAAAAAAGCAGCCACATGCTTCATACCGTCCATTCCTTTGAATGTCCATTTCTTAACGGCATTCTCATGAGGAACATGACAATCATTACAAGTGGCATCCCGACTATGTGAACTGTGGAACCATGTAGCGTAGTAAGGTGCCATAATATGACAGTTCACGCACGCCGACGGCTCATCCCCTAAGTAGGTATGCGCCCGCAGCAGATACATGAACAAGCTTCCCCCGCCTACCACAACACCGCAGATAATTATCGCAGCCACTTTCCATTTGTATGAAGGTAAAAACCTGTTTATAAATGACAATTTCTTCATAGGAAATAGTATTTTTCACAAAAGTAGGGGCTTTATTTTTAAAAAAGTGTAATAATGATTACATATTTTACATAGTCTTGCGCTATCTTTGAAGAATTCAGTTGAGTGATTATCCACCCTCATCCGTATATTCTTTAAACACCTAATGTTATTGATAAAATATGAAAGCACTTAGTTTATTGATATGCCTTCTCTTTTCAGGGATATTACAAGCTCAGGAGGCGGCAATCGCCTTCCAGCAGCAATTGCCGAACAGCCATCCACGTTACCTGACAGACAGCAATGGTAAAAGTGAAACCCTAAATCTGATAGAAAAAGAAGATTGGGCAAAAGACGTATTTGAGAAATTGAAAAGGCGCACCGATCTTTATGCTAACCTGACAGACGCACAGCCGGACTGGTTACTTTCACGTCTTGCCATGTATTGGAAGTCTCATGCTACGGATGTATATATAAAAGGTGAAACCTTCGACCATGCCGGAGGTGAAAAAGCGCCGGCACCCACCGTTCGCTATACCGGCACGCGCGGCACATTTGCCACCCACGGACGTCCCCGTCTGGAAGATGTAGTGCCATACGATGATGATGCGGAAGGAAATGTTACATTCTGTAACAATGCCCTGCCCGGCCGCCCAATGGAGAGTGTACATCCTTCTAAAACCGGTCGTAACATTGAGAGTCTGAACCGAGAAATCATGGGTATCGCCCGTGATGCCGCCTTCCTTTACTGGCTTACCGGAGAAGAAAGATATGCAAAACTTGCCGCCGGAGTATTCGATACCTATATGACCGGTATCTATTACCGGAATATCCCCATCGACCTCAACCACGGACATCAGCAAACCCTGGTAGGCATGAGTTCTTTCGAGGTTATTCACGAAGACATTCTTTATGATATCGTTCCCCTTTACGATTTCCTGTATGACTACCTGAATGCCCGGCATACCGACAAGATGGATATATACGCAGGAGCTTTCAAGAAATGGGCAGACAATATCATTGCAAATGGTGTTCCTCACAACAACTGGAACCTGATGCAGGCTCGCTATGTCATGAATATCGGTATGATACTGGAAAACAATAAGCAATATGCCGATGGTAAAGGACGCGAATATTACATTGATTATGTACTCAACCGTTCCAGTATCCGCCAATGGAGTCTGAATAAATTAGCCGATTATGGCTTCGATCCGAAGACAGGTATCTGGGCCGAATGTCCCGGATACAGCAATGTAGTACTGAATGACTACACCAGCTTTGCTACCCTCTTCGACCGGAATCTGAATTATGACCTGGTAAAAGCAATGCCGGTTCTTTCTAAAGCGGTAGTCGCTACTCCGCAATATTTATTCCCCAACCGGATGATCTGTGGTTTCGGCGATACCCACCCGGGGTATCTGAACACCAATCCTATATCCCGCATGATACGAAATGCACAGCACAACGGTAAAAAAGAACAGGAAGAATATTTCACTGCCATGCTAAAATGCTTCCATCCCGATGCGGGAAAAAACAAAGACAATAAAAAAAGTGTCCCCGTTTCTATCAGTTCTTTCTTTGATGAAAAGCCATTGGAACTGAATCCCAATATCGAAGCCGGAAAAATAGAACAATATGTCTCTCCCCTCTTCTATGCACCGAACGTTTCCTGGTTGGTACAACGAAACGGAATGAATCCCCGTAACAGCCTTATGATATCTCTGAATGCCAGTGAAGGAAACCACATGCACGCCAATGGCATATCCATGGAACTTTATGGTAAGGGATATGTTCTGGCTCCCGATGCCGGAATCGGCCTTTACTTATACAGCGGACTGGATTATCTGGAATATTATTCTCAATTTCCCAGTCATAACACGGTTTGCGTGGATGGCATTTCCAGTTACCCGGTTATGAAAAGTAATCACTCCTTTGATCTTAAATCCAGTTTCCCTGTTTCTTCCGAACCGGGAAAAGCTTTCACTTCCGTAACCTATAGCGATGTTTCTTTCCGTGAACCGGAAAGCCGTGCCGACCAGACCCGTATGATGAGTATCGTCACTACCGGTCCGGAAACCGGTTACTATGTAGATATCTTCCGCAGCCGGAAAGAACGTGGTGGTGATAAAATGCATGATTATTTCTATCATAATCTGGGGCAAACCCTAACACTGACAGGCACAGACGGTGCAGACTTGAATTTGCACCCCACCGAAGAACTGGCCTTTGCCGGTGCTCACCTTTATGCTTATTCTTATATCTATGATAAGAAGTCGGCTACTACCGACAAAGACATAAAAGCTACATTTACCATTGCCATGCCCGACAAGGATGACATTTCAATGAACTTGTGGATGAAAGGAGAAACAGACCGGGAAGTTTTCACCGCCTTGTCTCCCATGACGGAAGGTTTGAGCCGTACCCCGGGGATGCCATATAATATAAAAGAACAGCCTACCCTGACATTTGTAGCCCGCCAGAAAGGAGAAGCCTGGAACCGACCATTCGTCGCTGTCTATGAGCCTTCATCTGTAAAAGAACCCGGCTGCATTACCGAAGTAAGTTTCCCCGAAGTAAAAAGTAAAACGGAAAACAGTGCCACCAGCATATGTGTTGTACAGAAAGATGGACGTATAGATTATATCCTATCATCAGATAACCCCACGGATATCTGCACCAGTGGAAAAATGAGTGCACAAGCCACCTATGCTTTATGGGGAAATAAAAAGGGCGATGATTGCACCTTCTTTTTAGGACATGGAACTTTGCTAAGTACCCCGAATGTAGTTATCAAGGCGGAAACTCCCGCAGATGTATTACTGGAATTCAAGAAAGGGGCATGGTACTACACTGCATCGACTGATTGCACCGTCAGTATTCAAAAGAAAACGTACAAGCTAAAAGCCAATACAGAGGAAAAGATATTGAAGTAGAATTTTATTTAATGATTAATTGATTGTATTATATAATTAGAAAAAGAAATAGCAAAAGCATCAAGGTTATATCAACTTCCTATCGAAACCTTGTCAAGTCCGTATCATCTCCATGTCTATAGCCAAGGAGAAGGTACGGACTTGACAGGGACTTGGTACGGGCTTGGCATGGACTTGGTCATAAAACAACAGATCGGCAGAGGATTTCCGCCCTCTGAATTATCATTCTAAACCTAAACGTTTTCGTTCTTTTTCCTTATATTTGCTTGCAGAAACATAATACATAGAAACGAAATATAATATATAGTGAAAAACATATCAAAATATACCATCCTATTATTCCTACTGTTTAGCTTCCTGCCGGGCTATTCCCTCCCCTCTGTATTCCGGGGACTGTCCGTCACCGAAGGACTGTCCGACTTAGTAGTGAATGCACTTTATAAAGATTCCATTGGTTATGTTTGGATAGGTACCGGCAATTCTCTGGAACGTTTTGACGGCACACGCCTGAAACATTTCCTGATTTCGGGAGCAAATGAAAAGATCAAGCGAGTCAATGCCATTGCCGAAATGGAAGGCAACCAGATATGGATGGGAAACGGCATGGGACTTTGGCGGGTGAATACCGAAAAAGATATTCTCGAACCGATTGCTGCCGAAACATTACACTACGGTGTCCGCACACTTCTACCCGATGGAAAAGGTACTTTATATATAGGTAGCGAAGCCGGTCTGTTTATCTATAAAAACGGGAATCTGGACCAGGTACTTATAGACCCCAATGTCCTTTCGGCCTCTAATGTCATCACCGGACTCACTCTGGGTGAAGAAGGTCTTCTCTGGATATCCACCAACGACGGACTTTATTCCCTAACATTGGCTGACAAGAAAATTACCCCGTATCATAATATAGTAGAGGACAAACATTTTTGCTCTTACAATAACATCACCCGTATTGGCAACGTAATTTACCTGGGTACAATGGGGCAAGGCATCATCTGTTTCGACATACAGACGCATAAGTTTAAGCATTTTGTCGACGTAGGCTGTAATGTGATATCTTCCTTATCCAGTGATGGTAAAGATATGTTGTATGTGGGTACCGATGGAAACGGGGTTCATTTCATTTCGACCCAACAAATGAAACTTCTACGCTCTTTCCGCCATGAACCGGGAAAAGAAGAAAGTATCCGGTCCAACTCCGTATACTCACTTTTGGTAGATCGTGACGGCCTCATCTGGATAGGCTTCTATCAGCTGGGACTGGATTACAGCCTATACCAAAGCGGACTTTTCTCTACTTACAGTTATCTCCCGTATTTTGACTCCAAAGATATGCCCGTCCGCAGTATCGCAATCACTGAACATGAAAAGTTAGTCGGCTCCCGCGACGGTTTATTCTACATAAACGAAGAGCAACGGCGTTTCAAAAACTTTAAATCTCCCGAATTGCGTTCCAGTATGATCTTCTGTATCTACAAGTTTCAGGATAAATACTATATCGGAACTTATGGCGGCGGCATGTACATATTCAATCCTGCTGATCTTACTATCCACGACTTCGAACCTGGTGAACCGCAACCTTTCATGCGGGGACAGATTTTCTGTATAAAGGCTGATGCAAAAGACCAATTGTGGATAGGTACCTCAATGGGGCTCTATTGCTATAAGGATGGAAAAAGAATCAAACACTACACCAGTGCCAACTCCAAACTACCTGAAGGGAATGTTTACGAAATCTATTTCGACTCCACCCATAAAGGATGGATTTGTACGGAAAATGGCATGTGTATCTGGGACCCCTCTTCCGAAAGTCTGAAAACCGACATCTTCCCGGAAAACTTTATTCATAAAGAAAAGATCAGAGTTGTATATGAAGACTCCGACCATAATCTTTATTTCCTGCCGGACAAAGGCAGTATGTGTATATCCGATCTCTCCATGAGCCGTTTCAGAAGGTTGCAACCTGATACACAACTGGAAGGAAAAGATGGTATGTTCATATTGGAAGATGACGAAAAATGGCTCTGGATAGGAACCAATAATGGACTCTACCGCTACGACAAGAAAGAAACTTTTATTCCTTACAATTTCATAGACGGTATTCCCAGTTCTATTTTCACATTGTGCCCTCCCGTACAGGACCAGCAGGGCAATATATGGATGGGAAATTCCAAAGGTCTGATTTATATGAATTTCAAGGAAAATAATCAGATGAAAAGATACACTTATCCACTGACTATTACAGATATTTACGTCAACGGAAAGAAGTCGCTTCATCCTGTTATTGAAAGTGGAAAAGTTCCTGAAATACAACTTGAATCTTCCCAAAACAACCTGACTTTTCATTTCTCCGGTTTTACCTATACCGAACCGGCTTATATGACTTATGAATATAAATTGGAAGGTGAAGATGAAGACTGGCAGATACTGACCGGAAAGTCGGAAATTACTTATTATGATTTGTCATCCGGAAACTATCTTTTTAAGTTACGTTATATCGGAAACCCTGATTCTGAAGTATGTACAGCTGTCCACATTACCTACCCTGTAGAAACATGGAGTATTATTGCTATCTCTATAGCTTTAATCTTTATCGGATATATCTACTATCACCGAAAAAGGAAAGCTCAACAAATCAAAGTCATTCAACCTCAATTGCCGAAGGAAATACAGGAAGTTGAGAAGCAAGAAAAGATAGCTGAAGTAAAATACAAAACCAACAAGATAAGTGTAGAGGAATGTCAGCACCTGACCGAGAAACTGGAAGCCCTGATGCACCGTGATAAGCCTTACACCAACCCCGATTTGAAAATAGCTGACCTGGCAACTATGCTCGGCAGATCGGCCCATACCCTATCCTATCTATTCAATCAACATTTGAATCGTAATTATTACGATTACATCAATGACTACCGTATTGAGGAATTCAAACGTCTTATCAATGAAGACGAGTATTCCAAATATACGCTGGGGGCACTTTCCGAACTCTGTGGTTTCAGTTCACGCGCCTCTTTTTTCCGCTACTTCAAGAAAGCTACCGGCATCACTCCCAATGAATATATCCGGAGTATCGGAAAGAATAACAACGAATAATCCATAATATTAAGATATACTTCATTATTTTCCGCAATTATCTTTCAGTATATTGAAAGATAATTGCTATTTTTGTTGCAATAAACAGAAAGAACATGGAAAAAAGAGTTATTAAAAACTTGATAATAGAAAAGCAACGTGAAATTCCTCAGATGGAACTCATGCCCAGAACGCTCGAACTGGAAGACACATGCAACTATGTATTTGTCGGATTACGACGTGCCGGAAAATCCTATCTCATGTTTCAGCATATACAAAGTTTGTTAGCCACAGGAAAGGCTACAATAGAAGATGTGCTTTATATCAATTTTGAAGACGAACGAATAGCACCTATACAGGCAGAAGAACTCAACTTACTGTTGGAAGCCTATCATGAAATGTACAATAACAAACCACTGATCTATCTGGACGAAATTCAGAATGTAGCAGGTTGGGAAAAATTTGCCCGCCGACTGGCAGACTCTAAATATAAAGTGTTTATCACTGGAAGCAATGCGCAAATGCTGAGCAGGGAAATGTATACCACACTCGGCGGAAGATACATCCCAATAGAAGTCTTTCCCTTTTCTTTCTCCGAATATCTGCAATACCACCAATTCTCCTTATCACACAATTGGGAGTATGATATTTCAGTAAAAACAGATTTGGTGAAATTGTTTCAACCCTATTTCTACTATGGTGGTTTTGCTGAAACATTTCCACTCAAAGATAAACGTTCCTGGCTGAACTCCCTATTCCAAAAAATACTTTTGGGAGACGTTATATCAAGAAATGACATACGAAATGAAAGTGCTATCCGCCTGATCGTAAGAAAGCTGGCAGAAAGCGTCATGCAGCCCCTGGCATTAGCACGTATTCTGGGAGTTATCAAATCTGCAGGTTGCTCACTGTCGCACAATACACTTGTAGACTATCTGCAATATCTGAGCGACGCTTATCTCATTTTCGGAATTTCCAACTATTCTGATAAACTAAGTGAAAAGGAAAGCATCAAAAAAAGATACTTCTTCGATAATGGCTTATTGAATACTTTCATCATCGAACCGGAAAGCAAATTACTGGAAAATCAAGTGGCCATTGTCTTAAAAAAGAAGTACAGTAATGGTTTATACTACTATAACAAGAACGTAGAAGTAGATTTCTATATTCCGGAAGCAAGAACAGCCATACAAGTATCCTATACTTTATCGCAAAGCGATACCCGCGAACGCGAAATCAAAGCACTTCTTAAACTTTCTCAGGTATACCCAGTCGACAAATTGCAAATCATCACATGGGAAGAGGACTCTGTTATTGAAGAAGAAGGGCTTCACATCGAAATACTCCCCTTGTGGAAGTGGCTTCTCGAATAAAGATACATCCAAATTCCTTCACAGAGTCTCAAATTATTAGTTGACACTATGAGTCTCAAATTATTAAGTCGCTATTTATTAGTGACTTAATTTATTTTTAGTCCAACTTAATGAAGTGAGATTTGTTAAGCCCTCTAAAGAAATGTTTTCTATTTTTTAGCTTTTATATTTGCAATCGTAACGCTAATGTAAAACGTAACCAAAGTCTGAAACATGGAAAACCCAACGATGACATCCACTCAATTAGTAGCCGACTCTTACGCGAATTATCATCGCTCTGTTTATCTCTATATCTATTATAGAATAAATAGTAAAGAGGAAGCCGAAGATTTATCTCAAGACGTATTTCTGCGTCTGATGGACTACAAGAAAATGCTTCGTCCGGACACCGTGAAATATTTCATTCACACCATAGCCCGCAACCTGGTGAACGACTACTTACGCCGCCACTATAAGAAACAGGAAATAACCTCTTATATGTATGAGCATGCAGTAACCTACACGAATGAAACCGAAAGTCAGATTATTGCAAAGGATTTACTATCCTTAGAAAAGCGTAAACTACAAATGCTTTCCGATCAACGCAGGAAAGTCTATGTACTGAATCGCTTTCAAGATAAATCTGTCTCAGAAATTTCCATGAGTCTGAATATCTCCCATCGTACGGTTGAGAACCATTTGTTCGCCAGCCGTAAGGAGATACGAGAATTCATCAAACAATGCATCTAATTAGATTAATTATAAGACTCTATTTTAATTTTAAATTTAAGAATTATGAAGAATGATTTTCTAAAGTTCTCATCGAAAAGAAATCTGCTCTCTGCGATGATTATTTGTTGCCTATCTTTCGCGTTTAGTTCTTGTGATGACGAAGAAGGGCGAATCAAAATTGATGATTCGGCACCAGCCAAAGTCACCAACATTACTGCGACTCCCGGTCCGGGAGAGGTCATGCTGTCCTGGACTAATCCAAGTTCCTCCAGCTTTATGTATACAAAAATAGAATATACAAATGCAAGAGGAGAAAAGAAATACACAATGGTATCTAAAGAAAAAGCCAATGAAAACAATGTTTCCACAGCCACAATCAAAGGCTTTGCAAATACCAATGAACAAAAGTTCGAAATATTTGCCTGCTCTGTAAGAGGGAACAATGCTGGAGCTGTTGAAGTATCTCAATCACCAGGTAGCCCTGCTTTCCTAGAAGTAGTCAAAACTGTCAGTCTCGAACCAGTACTCGGTGGTGTACTTGTAAATTATGAAAACAAGTATAACAGTACTATTCTGATAGCATTGAACTTCTATGAAGCAGATAATGAAAGCAAGGCAGGCTCCATCAAGTTTGAAGCTCCAGCCAATTCGAAAGGTCCACAACTCGTAATGCTTACCAACGACAGCAGCAAAGAGTTTTTGAATGGCGAATGTATTGTCAAAGTCAGTGCTGAAGATGAATACGATAATGCATCAGAAGCCAAAGAATTAAGAGCAACACCTATACCTGCCGTAAAGTTCGACCGTAGCAACTGGAGTTTCCCCGGATACAATGAAAATTCCAGTGATGGCACTATAGGTTACAGTTCACAAGAAGCTATAGGTGAAGGCGACAAAGACGGTTTAAAGAACGGACGTGTAGCTTCTATGATAGATGGTAGCCTGAACACTTACTGGCATGCTTCATGGAAAACTCCTTCAACCAGTTATCCGCATTGGTTCATCCTTGATATGGGTAAAGAAGTCACGATAGCAAGTGTGGAACTAACACGCCGCCAAGGTGATGCCAGAGGACAAAAAGGGCAGATAATTTATACTTGTACCGAAGCCGGCGCAACTGATGCAAACAATCCGGACAGTTGGAGATGGGTTGATCATGGTTCATTTGTCTTTAACCCGAATATTGATGTTCCGCAATCCTGTGGTTTAACGACAACGCCCAAAGCCAGATATATCAAAGTTTATTTCGGAACAGAACATAAAGGCAGTGGCGCTCAGGCAATGCTTGCCGACCTGAACGTATATGGTGCCGAAGAATAAATCTAATACTAATAAGTAAACATATTTATATCATGAGAAAAAGAATCATATTTGCGACAGCTTTATGCCTGACAATAGCATCCCCTGCATATAATGTTCAGGCAGCAACAAATGTGGCACAAGAAATGAAGCAAGAAGGTACCATACGTGGTAAGGTCATTGATAATACCGGAGAACCCGTCATCGGTGCCAATGTCACGGTAAAGGGCACGACTAACGGAACCATTACCGATATAGACGGAAATTTCACTTTAACCAATGCCAAAGGAACTTTAGTGATTTCCTTTATTGGCTATAAAACCGTGGAAGTTCCCATCTCAGGAAAAAACACCATCAATGTCAAGTTACAAGAAGATTCCGAACTATTGGATGAAGTAGTTATCACCGGTTATGGTAGTGCCCCGAAAGCATCTTTAACCAGTGCCATCACACAAGTGAAAGGTGAAGATGTATTCAAAAACAGAGGTATCGCCAATACGACTGTAGCTCTTCAAGGCGAAGTTCCGGGATTGGTTGTAACACGCAGCTCTACCCGTCCGGGTAGCGAAGGAGCTGCAATAAAGATTCGTGGTGATGTTTCTTTAAATGGTAATGATCCGCTGGTCATCATAGATGGCGTTGCCGGTTCATTAAGTGAATTGAACTCTATGGATGGCAATGATATTGAAAACATTTCTGTACTGAAGGATGCTTCGGCTGCTATCTACGGTGCACGTTCCGCGTCCGGTGTAATATTGGTGACTACCAAACGTGGTAAAAAAGGTAAAGCACAGGTATCTTACAGCGGTACTGTCAGTCGGACTATTAACGGTATTCAGGCACCTCTTACTAATAATCAAGAGTGGTTGGACATGTTCTTTGAGGCACAATATTATGATACGGCTGCCAGTAATCCGAATCTGACAGATCCTCGAGAAATTTATCAAAATATAAACTGGTGGATATTTAATAGTTTTGGAGGAGGATCAGTAGCAAAAAATAGCAAAGGTGAATGGAAACCAAACTACAAAGATATTGATCCAGATACCAATGCTCCTATGATGTATAAAGGTGACAAACTCTTCAATGCTTTACGAACAGGAAGATCTCTTTTTGCACAAAACGGGAGTAAGATTGAAAGTTGGATGCCTAACAACTATATGTTGGATGCATTCTATGGACAAGCAACGTCACATAAACATTCAGTCAGTATTTCCGGAGCAGATGAGAAATTTGCATATAGAGCCTCTTTAAGTTATAGTGATGCTCAATCACAGTTAAAAGTAGCCGAAGACGGTGAAAAGAAATATGGAGCGCGTTTGAATACGGATTACCAGCCGACTGACTTTTTAAAGTTTGAAACAGGTATGTCCTACGAAAAAAGAGATGTCACAACTCCAAGTACAGACGTAGGCGGTGGATATTTTGATCCCTGGTTCTGGGCTCTATTAAATGAAAACGGAGATGCTTATGATACTTTCAGCGGAAATCGTAATCCCTATGGTGGGTTGCTACAAGGTGGTCGGAACAACACTTCACTCGCTACTTTTCGCGCTACGGGAAAGGTAACATTCGATTTTGACAAATGGGTAAAAGGATTCGATATTTCAGCCACCGGTGCTTATAAACTGGTTCGTGAAGATTATACGGAACAGAAAAACGCAGTACAATATTATGACTGGGTAGGAAATCCAACTGGCAATAAGCAAGGTCCCGGTTCACTGAAAGAGCAAAACAAAAAATGGGAAAATGTTACTTTGGGAGCATTTGCCAATTATGACCGTACATTTATGAATGTTCATCATGTAAAAGCTATGTTAGGTATGTCTGCTGAACAGGAAACTTACAAACAAATTGGTGCAGTACGTAAGATGGGTCCCCTTTATCCCGGTTCCGATTTGGTCGACTTGGATGTATGGGTTAACGGTACCAACAATGAAGCCTACGGTGGACAAAGTTCATGGGGATTCGTTTCTTATCTTACCCGCTTGAACTATGACTATGCCGGTAAATACTTGTTTGAGTTCTTGGGACGTCGTGATGGTTCTTCCAAATTAGTGAAAGAACAGCGTTGGAAAAATTTCTATTCGGTTTCCGGTGGCTGGATTATCTCAAATGAAGACTTTATGAAAGATTTTACTTGGTTGAGTAACTTGAAGCTACGTTACAACTATGGCAAAATGGGTAGTGTGAACGGCATCGGCAACTACGAATCTTATGCACTTATCAAAACTGAAGGTACTTTACTGGGTGTCAGTCCTTCCTCCCATACCTCATTAAAACTGGATGGTATGCGTTCAAACGAACGCAGTTGGGAAACGATTGAAAGTCATAATGCCGGTATAGATATTGCTTTTCTGGATAATCGGTTGAGCGGGTCATTCGATTACTTCGTAAAGACCAATACAGGCATGTTTATCAGTGTTACTTATCCTTCTATCCTCGGAGCCGGTGCACCCAAAAGTAACGATGGCAAGTTCCGTACAAAAGGTTGGGAAGCAATGGTAAACTGGAGAGATCAAATCGGCAGCGTGAAGTACAATTTAGGTTTTTCTTTGGCAGATTATAAATCAAAGGTATTGCAATTTACAGATATGACCAACGTTCCATTTCCGGGAAGTTTAGGTAGTGGTGACCGTATTGAAAACTGGAATGGCAATGCAAAGAATTACTATCTGGTAGGCAGATCCCTAACACCGGTTTACGTATTCCAGACAGACGGTATTTTCCAGACTCAAGAAGAAGTCGATGCATATTATGAAATGTATTATTGGAATGCCGATCACACCGCACCGAAAGCAGGTAACATCATTCCTGCACCAGCTGATTCGGGTACCGGCCGTCTCCGCCCGGGTGCTCGCAAGGTGGTCGACCTGGATGGTGACGGTGTCATTACAAAGGATGACATTTATTATGCAGGTGACAGAGACCCACATCTTACTTTCACTATCAAAGCCGGATTGGAATGGAAAGGAATTGATGTTAATGCCTTCTTCCAGGGAGTGGGAAATCAAGTGATTTTACGTCAAGGTCAGATACCATACCTTTGGAGGACTAACTACGTAATGCAAAACAAAACCTATATGGGTAAGACATGGACTCCAGACAATCCCAATGCTGAATACACTATTGCCTCACGTGATCAAAATTTCAACTCATGGAATTACCAATATAAAGATATCAGTTTACAGAAAAACAGATACATCCGTCTGAAATCACTGGTAGTAGGCTATACCCTCCCCCAACAGTGGACAGCTAAAGCCGGACTAAGCAGGGTACGACTCTATTTCTCGGGTGACGATTTGTGGGAATGGACCAAAGTTAAGGACGGCTACGATCCTGAATACGGTGCAGAAACCAATAACTCTTTCCCGTTCAGCCGTTTACTGTCATTTGGCGTAGATGTAACTTTCTAAATGAACCCTTAAATACGAAAGATATGAAAAGTATAATAAACAAAATATTTATAGCTTCGGCATTGACTCTTTTTTTGTCAGCTTGCAGTGATTTCCTAAACAAAGAGCCTTTATCGCAGGGCACGGAAGCAATTGTCTTCAAGACTCCTGAGCATTTCGAACAGGCAGCTTATAATTTATACGACCTGTATGGGTGGGATTATAATGCTATGGATCGCAACCTTGATATTTCAGGTTTGGGAAGTAACGGTGGTGGTACTGCTCCCGAAAGTAGTGGCAGTTGGGGAGGCCCTTATGGGCAAATCCGTAATTGTAACATCTTGCTCGAAAAAGCGCAGACTTATGCAGGAGATCAGAGTGCAATAGCTCATGCTGTAGGAACTGCTTACTTTTTTCGTGCTTGGCAATACTTTAAACTTTTGAAAACATACGGAGGGGTTCCTATTGCAGACCATTCTCTGGATTTATCGGATCCCACACTGCACGCTCCTCGTAATAGCCGTTATGAAGTAGCCAATTTTATTATCAATGATTTGAAAACAGCTATTTCATTACTTACGAAAGAATCAAAGATTCCCGATGCAGACAAAGGAAAAATAAGCAAAGAAGCCGCCCAAGCTTTCCTGGCAAGAGTAGCTCTGTATGAAGGAACGTGGGAAAAGTATGTACCAAACATAGGATACGACCTCGATGGTGACGGTAACAATACAGGAGCGGGTACTGTAAAGCCAGAAGGCTATCCTTCTGTAACGGATTTGCTGACTCTGGCAAAGGATATGTCAAAAGAAGTTATTAAAGAAGCTGAAACCGGAACTTACAAGCTCTGGAATGAATGCGACTCATTGAGTTATTTCTATCTCTTTAACATTGATGACACGGATGGTAATATTCCTAACTTCAAAAGCAAAGGAAAAGCTACTAACAAAGAATTTATCATTTATAAGAAATACGATTACAACTTGGGAAGACCGAATAAAAACATATCGCATACTGTCATTGTAGGTTTAGCCACGTCTATCAGCCAACAGTTCGGCGAATCCTTCTTGTGCCGCAACGGTCTTCCTATCCGTATCAGTTATACCGGTGACATGGCAAATGCGCAGAATAACCCGCAGTTTGGAGGATATAAAACATTCGTCAGCGAATTCCGCAACCGTGACTATCGCTTTGTAGGGTGTACCACTTCTATCCCTGACCGTACATTCTGGAGCAGTCGTACAGAAGACGGACGTCAATTAACAGCTGCCGGAAAGCCTTATCCTGATCCGGTTTTCCCTCAAAGCAATGACGTTTATAATCCCAGTGACCCTGCCTACAGTAGTTCTTGCGCCGTATTTAAACCCACTCTGCGCAACAATAGTACCGCTACCGGCTATAGTAGTCGTAAATACCTGATCGAAGGAGCCAATCGCCCAACTAATACGGAATCGGCAGACTATCCCAACCTTCGCTTAGCCGAAGTGCATTGCATCTATGCAGAAGCTACTTGCGAGTTGGGTAATGGAAGCATTTCTGATGAGGAGTTGAATTTCTCAATCAACAAGAATCGCGCCCGTGCTGGTGTAGCACCCTTAACTAATGCTTTGATTGCCAACATTTGGGATGCAGGGTATTGGGATTACGAACAGAATAAAACAGTTTGCAAAAAAATGACTATGCTAGATGAAATCCGCCGTGAACGTACTTGCGAACTCTTTGGAGAAGGTCACCGTTTGGATGACTTGAAGCGCTGGGGTATTGCACATATCAATTTGGTAGGTCAAAAACTGGGGCATTACGTACTTGGAACAGCTTATGAAACTGAAAAAGCGAATGATGCCACTTATTTCGGAGAACCTTGTTACTATCCCGAAAAATATCCTCTTAGATATGGCATTTACGAAGGAACAGGTAAAAATGATCCTGATTATGGACGTTCCATAGCCAATGACCCAACTACCCTAACCTTTGGACAACGCGATTATCTGACTCCCCTACCTTTGGACCAGATGCGACTGAATACAACTCTGAAACAGAATCCAGGGTGGTGATGGTTAAAATAGAATGATTATTATATAGATTAAAAATAATAGCTTTATGAAAAATTTAAAATATATTCTGGCATTCGTGCTTCTATTGCCGTTTTTAGCGTCATGCGAAGACGATGAAGTGGGTAATCCTAATGTTAGTTCTCAAGACTTTGTAACAGTCAGCAACCGTACGGCCCGTCTTTCTCTGGACAATACATCCGGCATGTATGTATTAGATGAATATGTGAAAGCCGATACACTTAATTATGAGACTTGCATTTTCATGGTTGACCGTAAGGTAGATCAAGAAAAAGTAAAAGCCTTGGGTAATGTGACGGATGTAGTCTTTAGCGGTACAGGCATGAAAACGGATTATCGACCAGCCGAAGCACAAAATGGTAAGAAATGCTATTTGATACTACTGAACAATATTGCTGCAAAGAAAAATCAATAACGTATAATTTAACGCCTGCAATTATTCTTGAATGATTAATTGCAGGCTATATTTCTTAATTTTAATCTTTTTAGTATGAAATATTATAAATTCAAGGGGGGCATTTTGCTATTATTAGCAGCAATGATTAGCGCATGTAACAATGAAAGTAATTTCTTTTTAGAAGAAGGCCAACCAGTAACAAGATCAGCTATATATAGTAATGAGAATGACTCCACGGAGTATGAAACAAGGGTTATCTATGATAGTAATTTGCGGTATATACTTAATGATTATCGTTGGAATAAGAAATCATTTAAGTATTATTTTCTCAATAATTCCTCGCAAATAGATGGCTTGGCTGCTCGTGCAGCCGTACAGGCTGCCTTTTGGGAGTGGAGTAAAGATTTAAATGTGTCATTTTACGAAGTTAATTCAAAGAATGATGCAGATATTGAAATTGGTTGGTTCAGTAATTCTCCTCATGAAGATAATTGTTCTTTTGATGCTAGCGCATTGGCACATACTGTTACAACTTATAATAGAAATACTCATATTGTTGTAAAACAACAACTTCATTTTAATGAGAATTATTCGTTTGACACTACTGGAAATACGCATGACTTGATGAGCGTGGCACTTCATGAGATTGGTCATGTTCTTTGTATTGGTCATTCAAACGATTATTCTGCTGTAATGTATCCTTCTTATAAAGGTGTACAAAGAACTTTATCTAAAGACGATTGGTTAGCAGGCTGGAGTATGTATCCATATCAAACAAATTTTAGAATAGAAGGTAATACAACTTTTGAAGACAATGCTGTCTATACAGTGACAGGTTTGCTTCCGGAGTATTCAATCGACCATTGGAGTGTCAATTGCGAATATTCAAATACTTTTTATGCAATGGACACCAAAACAGAAACAAGAGAGTTTATAGATCAAGATTTAACTTTAACGAATTGGTATCCTAATTACCGACTGCAGCAATATACATTGACTGCAACAATTAGAAATAATAAGTATAATGTTATTCTTTCTAATATGCCAGTTTCTTATATCACATATAATTGTTATCCTTCATCTTCTTATGGAGAATTATGTTGTAATACTCAAACTCAATATATCATTATACAGTCGAGTGGAAGTAGTAGTGAAAAATTAGATTTTGGAACAAATGATAATTTAGATGCCCAATTAGTTTATTTAGAAGACAATGGTCCATTGTGCTATTCTTCAGTGAATCCTAATTTTGGATTTTGGATAAATAGTCGAAAATATGATTATAGTGGAAACATCAAATTATATAAAACAGATATAGACCAATATGGCTATATTGATGTAGATGTATATTTTGGAACAAGAAGTGAAAGATTTAGTATAGCTGTCCAGCAATAATATCTATATTATTTTATAAATATACTTACTAATATTTCACAAAATTCATTTGAAAGGGCGTCATTAATAGACACCCTTTTTCTAGAAAAACTTATTTTCCATCATATTATTTGAATATACTTTCCCCAGCATTCGTATATTTGCATATCTCAACTTCAAGCATAAAACAGTTATCTGGAATATTGAATAGGTGAATTTCTTTTCTCGTTCGTATCATAAATGAAAGAACTATTATATAACTATAAAAATGAGACTAAATAAATTTATTGCTATAACAAGCATCCTGTTGGGTACCACCCACAATGCAAATTCTCAGAACCAATTAGTTACCTATCCGGCACCGGAAGGAGCCGAACTCATGAACGACTTCACCATCCAGGTAAGAGAAACAGGAAAAGACTGGAAACCGGTAGATACCTATATGGTTAAAGTAGATGAAGTGCGCGGTACTAAACATCAGGTAGAAAAAGCCTCCATGAGCTATTTCGACTTCTCCGGCGAAGTGGAAGTATCGGTAACCTTCAACCATGGCACTATTCAGACAGGGTGCGTTCGTCCACTCTCTTACCAAATCACTCCTTCCATATCCGGCAGCACCATGACCTTCAAACTGGATCGTCCGCGTAACTTGTCGGTAGAAGTGAATGGAGATATATTTCATAATCTCCATCTGTTTGCCAATCCGATAGATAAGAATAAACCTAAGAAAATAAAAGATAAAAATCTGATCTATTTCGGCCCGGGCATACATACTTTCCCGGGTGACACGCTAAATGTACCATCCGGAAAGACTGTCTATGTAGCAGGAGGGGCAGTAGTGAAAGGCCTTATCCAGATAGTCAATGCACAGGATGTGAAAATATTGGGAAGAGGAATCGTGATTCCTGACCGCTGGGCCGGACTGCGCATTGTCAATTCCAAGAATGTAACGATAGAAGGCGTAATCAGTACCCAGTGTCCCACCGGAGGCTCAGACAGCGTAACGATACGGAATGTAAAAGTCATCAGTTCCTACGGTTGGGGAGACGGACTGAATGTCTTCGCCAGCAACAATGTACTGTACGATGGTGTATTCTGCCGTAATTCCGACGATTGCACCACAGTTTACGGCACACGTATGGGTTTCACCGGTGGCTGCAAGAATATTACTATGCAGAACTCTACCCTTTGGGCGGACGTGGCACATCCCATATTCATCGGTATCCATGGAAACACAAAGAATCCTGAAGTTCTGGAAAACCTGAATTATATCAATATAGATATTCTGGATCACAAAGAGAAACAACTGGATTATCAAGGCTGCCTCGCCATCAATGCGGGAGACAACAACCTGATCCGTAACGTTCGTTTTGAGAATATCCGGATTGAGGATTTCAGACAAGGGCAACTGGTTAATCTACGCATTTTCTTTAACGAGAAGTACTGTACAGCCCCTGGTAGAGGCATTGAAGACATTTTGTTTAAGGACATCTCCTACACGGGAGAGAATGCGGAAGTTTCCATGATTATCGGCTATGATAAAGAACGGAAAGTGAAAAACATTCGTTTTGAGAACTTGCAAATAAACGGTGAAGTGATTTATGATGACATGCCTAATAAGCCTAAATGGTATAAGACCGGAGATATGGCACGCATCTTTGTGGGCGAGCATACGGAAGGGGTGACATTCAGTAAATAACCGCTTGAGAGATATGCAATAAAGATTATATACTTATATTTTTCATCCGCAGATGACACAGATTTCACGGATCTGTTTTTTAATTAAAATCCGTGTTTCTGCGTCATCTACGGATGAAAAATAGCTTATAGAAGATTATTTTCCTCTTCTCTGTCCTCTCTGAGGTCTCATGCTCTGATACTTCTTATACTGTTCATCGGTCAGAATCTTTTTTAGTTTTGCATCCGCCTCATTACGCTTCTTCTCCATTTCCTCGCGTGAAGGTCTTTCGCCCGAAGCATCTCTGTTTGGTCTCATTTCCTCCATTACTGCCTTGAATTCTTTAGCCTGAGTTTCATTCAGTCCCAGGTCAGTTACCATCTGTTCGATGCGTTTTGACGGATCAGGACGTTCGCCTCTGTTTTCCTGTGCCATACCTACAGCCGTCCCCAAAAACAGGGCAAGGGCCAAAGTTAAAATTTGCTTCTTCATAATTCTATTCATTTAAAAGTGAGTTAATTCCATTCTATTTATGAAACACGTATCTATGACAATATTTCCGGAATATAGTTTAATCCATAAATAGAAAAATCGACTAACAGAAGTTTTTTATCGATGAAAAAGAAAGTATTTATAACCAAAGCTTTACCTTTACATAAAAAGGAATTACTTTTGCATATATCACTTACCTTCAATTACAAACTATGGCCCGAAAATTATTACTTTTCCATCTGCTATCCTTCTGCTGTCTGCTTTCGGCAAATGCAACCGGACAGATTCCCGATTTAATCATCATCGGAAAAGACACCCTGATGCTACTGGAATGTCCCATAGAACATGACTCAATCCTCCGCCGACAAGTGGGTGAACGTTTATCTAACGAAAACTCCAGTACAGATTGCTGGAGAGGTTATCAAGCTCTGTGGCAGATTGAAAATGGCGAGTTAAGCCTTATACAAATAGAAGACGGCAAAAGCCTCTATACCCACATTCCTAAAATAACGGTAAATATGAACGGCATTTTCGACAAATACCGAAACAAAGAAGGGAAAGTGATAGCTACCTGGTTCAGCGGAAAACTAAAAGTAGTTTCCGGCAAAATGATTCATTATGTTCACTTCGGATTTATGCGGGAACACGAACATGAGACGGACTATCAGGTAGAACAAGGAAAGATTATTTCGCAGACCAGCTATCAAAACTCACTAAAGAAAGGAACGTCTATAGAAGAAGTGATGTCCTTTCTCACGACACAATTCAATGGAGACCGTTTTCCCGAATTAGCTAACCGCAGAGTATTCGTTTATATTAATGTTTTACCCAAAATGGATGGCAGTATCGACCATGTAAAAATCCATATACACCCGGATAGCATTACAGAAGAACGTAAGAAACTCTATGCGGAACAGATAGCTACGGCACTGCATAAAGTCCCCCGATGGGATGTGCTTACCGTACGAAATGAAATATGGGAAGTGGCAAATACGGAAGCATTGTATTTATGGAAAGGAAAAGGCTGCAAAGCCCTCTATCAGAAAGAACAGGTAATGGATACTTTACTATACAACGATACCGTTTATGCCTTGCGGGGATTTCCGCTTCAATATGATATGAACCTTTATGAAAAAGTAAAACCCTATTTAAAAGAAGAATGGAGAAACGATTGCTTCCGGGGCTATACCGGACAGTGGAAAATAGAGAACGGCAAGCTCTACCTTACTAACTTATTTTACGGAATAAGCACCTCCCCTCTCCCGCTCGACTCCATCTTCGGTACAGCGGACAAGCAACCGATAGAGGCTTCCTGGTTTTCCGGAGAACTCTATTTGATATGCGGAGGCAGGCTCATAGACAGTTACGGATTTAGGGATGTATTTAAAAAGGAAATATTCTGCGAAATAAAAGAGGGAAAAGTCATCCGGCAGAAAACTTACAATAATTCGTTCACCTTGGGAAATAGAGAAGCTTTGAAACAATGCGAGGAGAAACTACAGGCAACAGAGATATGGAGTAAATTCCCGGAACTGAAAGGAAAATCGGTGCATTGCCGCTATCAGATAAGCCTGCGACCGGATGGAACAACCGATTCAACTACCTGTACCGCATATGTGAATGGATGTGATTGGAGTCAAGGTCCCCAAAGATACCATGAAGAAATTACCAACCAGGAACATCCGTATATCCGGATTTTCAAGAAAGCATTGCAAACTGTTCCTCGATGGGACGTTCTGTATATCCGTGATAAAATCAGGGAATATGAAAATTGGATAGATGGTAAAAGATGTGACGATTAAATAAAAACAAGATTCAAGAGCTACAACTCATCATCAGGTATTAATTTGTTTTGCATTAGGGACTATTCTGTTTCCTCCTAAGGAACATCCCGTTCACCCTTAGGAATGATTGGGTCTTAACCTTGGTCAACCGCCCTGTTAACCTTGGTTGCTCGGCCTGTCGACCTTCATTAACGAGCCTGTTGACCAAGGTTAACACCCAATAAGACTTACTATAAAGACACAAAAGAAGCAGGGCAAAGTCAAGTGACTCCCTGTGTATTCCTCAATTACTATTGAAGCTTTTACTCTGATATGAAGGGGATTTCAACTCCTACTCCACTTTATCATTCAGGAAACTTTCAAGCTGCCTTGCATAATTAAATAGAAGGTTATACAACTAAGAGCTAATCGTTGAAATATAGACAAATATTCAATATTAAAAGACTGAATAAAGTCTAAAACCAAAGGAAAAATAGAGTTATTTTAGGTCAAAACCAAAGCTAAAATAAAAACATTTAGGACTAAAACCAAAGCTAAACTCAAGAAGAAAGAGCTCCACATTTTTTTTTGGCAACAAAACATAGAAAAACACTGAGCGTTTCCTTTCATTTAGGAAAGAATTTCATATTTTTGTCCTAAATAAAAGGAAACCCCATGAGAAAAGATGTTATTAAGTCGCTTTTTGCTATCAAGCAGAGTGAAATTCCTTTCGATGTAATTGAACGCGATACAAAGTTACCGATAGATCGCAAAAAAATTATCACTATCCCCGGTGTACGGCGCTGTGGTAAATCTACTTTGATGGAGATTGCCATAAATACGCTTGTCGAAAAAGGTGTGCCAAAAGAATATATTCTATGGTTGGGATTCGATGATGAACGTCTGAGAAGTATGACATCCGAAGAATTGGATGATGTCATTGCTTCATATATGGAAATGTATCCCAATATACCTATTAAAGATGTATATATGTTCTTTGATGAAATCCAACTCATCAAGGATTGGGAATATTTTATATTGCGAGTTTACAAAACTTACTGCAAAAATATCTATGTATGCGGTAGCAATGCAACAATGCTCTCAACGGAACTGAGTTCGGCATTGAGAGGATATCCACTTGAATATGAAACATATCCACTTTCATTCAATGAGTATTGCCGTTTCAGAGGAATCAGTACAAACAGCTACCTCGAACAGGACAGGGCAAAATTGAGAATCGCTTTCGAAGAATATAACCAGGAAAGTGCATTCCCAGAAATTGTACTGACCACCTCCCAATCAGAACGATTGAAACTATTGCATGGCTATTTTGATACAATGTTATTGAAAGATTTGGTTGAACACTACAAAATATCAAATGTAAGTGTAGTAAGATATTTTGTAAAGCGTATTATGGCGAATCTCACAAAACCGACATCAATAAATGCAATATATAAAGATATCAAGTCACAGGGGTTGAAAGTTGGCAAAGATGATCTATATCTATGGGCAAACTACATTTGTGACATATTTATGTTTGTTCGTATTTCCAAATATGATCGATCTTTGATTAAGGAACAAAAATCACTCGATAAGTATTACTGTATAGACAACGGCATACGGGGTGCAGTACTCCTGCCGCAAAGTAATGATAACGGAAAAAATTTAGAGAATACTGTTTTCATGCAACTGAATCGGACAAAATTACCCTCAGATAAGATTTCTTATTACCAGAGTAATGGTGAATGTGATTTTGTACTCCAACGCAATGATGCCGTAGTGCAACTGATACAAGTAACCTGGGATATGTCAGATGAAAATACTCGCGAAAGAGAGATTGGCGGAATTCTGGAAGCTTCAACTGCAACCGGATGTACCAATCTGCTTATCATCACCAAGGATGAAGAGACAGTTATCGTACGAGAAAGTAAGCAAATCAGTGTTGTGCCAGCCTGGAAATGGCTATTGCAGAACAAGTCTATTTAAAACTAAAACCCAAACAGAATTCTATTTGCCAAATAAAAATAATTAGCAGAATAGTGAAACAAATCTATGTTTTCATTGTTGGATTGTGAAAAAAACGTATCTTTGCAACAGAACACGCGACATGTGGTATATTATATATCTTGCATGTCCTCTTCCGGTACCAGTAAAATGTGGAAATTTAACTAAAAAACCGGATGAGCGTAGCCTGTATCAATTATTGGTACGGGCTTACTCTTCCTATTTTTAGAGGTATCCACATACCTACTGGTAGGGAAGGTGTAACGCCCCGTACCTTTATAATATAAAACCATTATAGCCGTATAGGGATTGATTTAAAACTTATAATCAAACACTATATGGCTAATTGGGTATCTATAAAATCAGTAGCCGAAAAATACGGCATACCGGAAGAGCAAATCCACGAATGGATCAGGCTCCGTTATTTGACATGTTCTTCTATAGACACAGAACCTTACGAAGACGAGAATCCGTTAGTAGATACTGACGAACTTGACAAGGCTCTTGAATTTAACTCACTAAAATCTTGTCCAGATGATGCTATTATGGTGAGAGTGCGAAAAGAGCACTTGAGTTGGCTCTATCAGGAGAGAGCACGCTTAGAAAAAATCAACAACTGTTTATTTGAGATCAATGATTATCACACCCAACGGGAAGCTGAGTTGGAAGAGAATTTTAAAAAGTTGATGAATTATACCAATGAAATCCTCGCGTTACATAAGAAAATGATAGAAGATTATGAGAACATGATGGAAAATCACGAGAACATAATGAAAGATTGCAAGAACATGAAGCTTGAGAAAGGGAGATTTTGGTCTTCCCTCTGCCACTTGTTTGTCACGAAAAAGAACAAAGCCCTCATCTAACCAATATATACCCCGTTTTTACAATCCTTTTCATCTTATGAATACGGAGCTCGTGATGAACTCCGTATTCTTTTTTTAATCACATACTGTATGTTCTTCACGCAGCAGCACACCTTCTTTCCATTCTTCCATCTTTACGGTAGGTGCACCTCCCTCCTCTTCCATTCCTGCAAAATAGAACCGTTGTTCCCTGCCATCCTTCAGTATTACAATCAGTTCATCTGCCGAAGGAGCAAATACAGACTGTACGCTATTCTCTTTTTCAAAAGGCTCTATGACAGTCAGGTAACGAACCTGAGCAGCGTCCATGCGCACTCCGAAAGTAATGCGCCTTTCAGCCTCATCACCCAGAGGATAATCTCCACCGATAACTGTTTTCAGACGGACGGCCTGAAGCCCATCCAAATCAAAAGTATATTGAGCAGGAGTTTCAAAACCTGCATTCATTGGTTCGGCAGGAAGCCCCCAACTGTAGTTCTCTCCACTGATATTGATGCGGCCATCGGCATAATCCCGAGTATTCCCAAAAGGATTCTCCTGCACGTTATCCTTGACAACCGGAAGATCGGCAAGGCGAATTTGTTTACCGTCTTTCGTTTCCAGAATGGCTTCTGCCCAGAACAGAGTTTTAGAACGGTTGGCATGTTGAGTGGCGGAGGACAGAGTTAGTTTCCGGATACCCGTAATATCAACATCCACCTTTCCTTCGCCCAGAATCCAGGCACCGAAACTGCCTTCGGCAAGTAGTTTACCATCTCCCTCTACCGTGTACTTCAGGTTGCGCTGCGTTCCGTGATCCTCGGGAGCACGTCCGGTGTAAGCAATCCGTTGGGTATTGGGCCAGGCATTATAAATATCCATGTAGAGATAGCCCGGCTCACCATACATACGCGTGCCCCGGTTATCAGCTTCGGGGCCGAATTTAGTCAGGAAGCTGGCTTTCAGAGTTCCGGTTACGAAATATTGATTGATATCAGTCACTAACGGTGCGGCACTCAGGGCATCGGTATCCAATTGTGCCTGATGGGAAATGAACTCTTTCTTATCGGCAGACAATCCTAACAAGCCTTTTATCTGGAAAAGAAGATCGAAGCGGTGTTGCTTGTTCCCGGTACTTTTGTCATAATCTGCAAGAACCACATAATCGTCCGTCACAACCATCAGTCTGCGTTGGAAAATAGGTTCGGTAAATCCTGTCAGCACTCCGAAGCCGGGATGCTTTTCGGGTGTGGGGAAATAACGGGCTTCCCACTCTGTTTTTTCTTTGAAATCCCTCGGTCCACGCATACTGTGCCGCAGTCCACCATAAGCGGGATAACTCCATGCTGCTGTTCCCTCTACACAACCGGCCTGAAATAAATCACCCGTATGGAACAGGCTACGCTTACTATCATCGGCTTCCTGCTGTTTCAGATCAACGGTAACCATATTTTTGGAGATACTGCTCTGTACATAGAAATTATACATATAGGGAGCATAGCTGTACCACACCATCTCCGGATTGTAGAAACTACGCCCGTAACGCATCAGTGAAAGCATGGCAGTACGGTCGAAATGTCCGTGATAGCCACCGTGTGTTCCGTACTTCAAAACGGCCTGTATCTTTTCGCGCGGCTCCTTCTGGGTGGAACGCAACATCAACGCTCCCGCATTGTCAGCATAAGTTCCCCGGACATCTCCCGACTCTACCTCGGGCAACTCGGGTACTCCATAAATCAAATCATTCCGTTTGGGAGACATCCGTATAAAAGCGGCATAGCGCGGATCACGGAAAGCATAGTATGCCATCTCGAAACTATCACCACCCACTTCGCGTTCGGTGGCGTCATTGATTCCGAATATCCAGCCCCGGTAATCGAGGAAAGGCAGAAGAGCATCCGACATCATTTTGATAGTGACATAAGGCTGGTGGATAGGACCGCGAATACGAAAACTGTGTCCATGATGAAGATTACGGCTGTCTTCACGCTCATTGGCCCCGACTTTCTCATACTCGGGGGTAAGATTATAATCAACGGGAAACTTTTCCGTCAGCAGGGAATATCCGAAAGGATTCAATGCTAACCCTATTTGTATATATTCGCTCGCTACCCAAAGGTTATAACTGACTGTACACTCGTACCACCATCCATCGGGCATTGTATAAGTACGGAACTTATCCAGCAGGCAGGAAGGCGCATAAAGCACTTCATCCACCAAGTTGAAATCCTGCATGACCAAAGCACAGAAGAAGACTCCCGTCAGTTGGGAAACCGCCCAGTTGGCTCCGCCCGTTGATTTATAACGCAGATATTGGTCGATGTAAAGCCGGAAGGTGTGTTCTATCTGAGCTTTTTCCTGTGCGTTCAGGATGTTGGCATCCATAATCAGATCATAAGCCTGCGCCAGATGCTGAAAGAAGTGCCCTTCCTGTACACTTGCCTGGTTGGAAGCTTTTCGGGTTAACGGAAAGCCGGTCTGATAATCGCTGATCATCAGCAGGAATTGCTTTACCTTATGGGCAAATTCCGTTTTACGTGTCAACTGCCATGCGATGGCATTATTCATCAGACCGTGCTCATGAGTGGTTGCACATAAATAAGGAATACCGTCGCTGTTAGCAGCATAAAGAGGACGCAAGGGCACTCCCCAACGTTCTGCATCCTGCACATAACGTTTTTTGCTCTCCATAGCCCAGTCATATTTTTCCGCTTTTGCGCGAACTTCTTCCCATCCTTCCGTCGTATGGATTGTAAACGGATGCGGCATACTACGCAAAGTGGTAAACGTTGATGTCTGCACAGCAGCAGGATTGGCAGCAGGCAAAATCTGTAGTACCTGTTTTTCACGGCCTCCGGCGGGAATACCCGGCGGTACCACCACCTGTAATTCCACTTTCCGTTTCTCACCCGGTGCCAACTCTATTTGTGCCGGTTCTACTGTAACCGGAAAAGCTTCCCAACCATATTTAGGAATGGAAAAAGAAACTGTTTGTGATTTTGATTCACAATTAGTAATCCATACCGGATAAATAACTGTTTCTCCAGCTTCTCCCGATTTGGAATAAGAGTCGGCTGTTACCTTCACCGAGTTTCCTTCTACCAGACGGGTAGAAAGTAATTTCACTTTACCGCCATGCTTTCCAGCAAGACGAACAGCAATGGATTTGATCCGCCGTATAGTGCTCTGTGAGGCTTTCGGAGTATCAAAGACAGAGAAAGGTACGAATAATCTGCCGTCGCCATTCTTTTGTTTTTGCAAGGTTAACCGGACTTTGCGGGTATCAAACGGATTGTCCTTTTTTTCCGGTTTTCCGAGCTTCAAGGCATTGCTTGAAACAAGTATTTCAACGGGTATATCGTCTGTGCCGGATAACTTCAGATTAAGTTCAAGACCATAATAAGACATCAGATCGATCACGGAATTGTCAGTATATGGATGTCGGGGGCCATCAGGCTCCGTATAGATAAAAGTTCCGTCGGAGGTACAAGTCCAATCGTTTGTAACCCCTTGCCAATTCTGTTTATCAGCAAATAAACCGGTCTTCAGCTTTTGGCGGACAATGGCAACTGCATAAATCTCGCCTATAGATGCCGACTGATCATATGCTTCAAAGCGGACAAGTGCAGAAGTCCCATTCTTCAACGCTTCCGCCGGAATGGGATATACCACTTCAAATAGTCCATGCCGGTTACGGTTGAGCCCTTCGGTATACAAGAGGGTATCATTGACAGATATATTAAATAAGAAATTCTCCCCTTTTCCGGGTTTATTCTCGCCGGAATACTGCACAACCAGCAACTGCGGAACGGTATCCGCTTTCATCCGGTAAATGAAAGCCTTTCCTTTTCCACTGGCTTGAACAGGGTAGTTCGATGTATAAACTACGTCTACAATATACGGTACATATCTTTCGGGCAATGTACTTTGGGCAGCTACATATAAAACAATCAAGCTATACGCCACTATCAATAATATCTTTTTCATCATAGTATTTATCATGGATGGTTTCAATATAGTACGAATCAAGTAAACATATCACTCATTTTACATTTACAATTATGATATCAGGAACAGAATGAGTGTTATTTATCTTTAGTTCGTATTTACATAAAAGGAAGCGTACAAGTAATTCCAGATAAAAAGGTAATATAAATATCATGAAACAACTTTTATTCTTTATTTTTCTGGCCCTGATGGTATCCCGGATGGATGCACAGGAATATCCGAAAGCAATCTTACCGGGCGATTATCCCGACCCCTCCATCATGCGCGACGGGGAGGATTATTACATGACTCATTCACCTTTCTATTATGCACCGGGATTCCTGATCTGGCACTCCCAGGATTTGATGAACTGGGAACCTGTATGTCGGGTAATGCCGGAATACGAGGGCTCTGCCATGGCTCCCGATCTGTTGAAATATAAAGGGAAATACTACATTTATTATCCCGCAGGAGGTACCAACTGGGTAATCTGGGCCAATGACATCAAAGGTCCGTGGAGCAAACCGATCGACCTAAAAGTACGTGGCATAGATCCGGGGCACATTGCCGATGAGAACGGAAACCGCTACTTATATGTGAACGAAGGAGAAGTAATTCAGTTGACAAACGACGGACTGGGCACCATCGGAGAAAAGAAACAGGTATATGAGGGTTGGATATATCCCAAAGAATGGGATACGGAATGCATGTGTCTGGAATCGCCCAAACTGAATTACCGAGACGGCTACTATTACATGACTTCCGCCCAGGGAGGAACAGCAGGTCCGGCAACCAGCCACATGGTGGTTTCCGCCCGTTCGAAGAATATCACAGGACCATGGGAAAATTCTCCTTATAATCCGGTGGTACATACTTACAGTGCAACGGATAACTGGTGGTCGAAGGGACACGGTACACTGATTGACGATGTAAACGGCAACTGGTGGATTGTATATCATGCGTATGCAAAAGGGTATCACACTCTGGGACGTTCCACGCTTATCGAACCGATTGAATGGACACAGGATGGCTGGTATCGCACCAAGTCGACAGCTACCCCGATCACTCCCAAACAGAAAATCAAACATGGTTTAGAATTATCTGATGATTTCAATGGGCCGGATCTCGGACTGCAATGGACATTCTGGAAAGAATATGCTCCCCAATCCCTGACATTCGAACAACAAACACTGTGGATGAATGCCAAAGGAAAAACTCCCGCCAATGCCCGCCTTCTGCTGGCTACCGTTGAAGACAAGAATTATGAAACAGAGGTGGAGATAAACACAGGAAATGGAAATACAGCCGGTCTGATTCTCTATTACAATGAAAAAGCTTACGCCGGAATCACCTCTGACGGAAAAAGCTTTACCATCCATCAAAATGCAGAGAAGAGCTTCGGACTTCCCAACAAGATAGGCAAACGCTTCTTTGCCAAAATTCAAAATCAGGGAAACATCATGCGGGTTATGGTCAGCAAAGACGGTAAAGAATGGAACACTTTAGCCGAGAATATAGATGTCTCCCAACTGCATCATAACAATTATAAAGGCTTCTATGCGTTGCGCATCGGATTGCTTTCCGCCGGCAAAGGAAATGCGGGATTCAGGCAATTCCACTATGCAATAGTACCGAAGTGATAAAAAAAATATGTCCGTACAAAACAAGAAAAGAGCATACAAACTTTTGAACGAAATAATCCGACTTTTGCAAGCAGTTACCACGAAGGACAAGCAGTGGGATTGGCTGCGGATGGCAATCTGGTAACCTTTTGGCAAGATGCTGAAAAAGATACGGCTCCTTACTGGATACTGGATACAGAAAAAAGCCTAACTTTGCATGAAATCCAGATTGTTTTTCCTTCGTCTGCCGTATATTGCTATACTGTAGATATTTCAGATGACAAACAACAATGGCTTACCGTATCAGACAAACAGAATACAACCAAAAGCGTACAGCAAGTCTTGTTATCTTTTAAGAAATAATCAGTAAATGCACGTTTTGTACGTATCCGCTTCTCTGAGAAATCGCCTGCTGCCATTTCCGAGGTCATTGTGAAAGGAATTGTACGCGAATAAAAATAATAAAGTAATATTTCATGATACAGAACAAGTTATTTTCTTTTATAGGCTTTCCAATCCTTTTTATATGGATTGTGTTTACTTTGATTTCTTGCACTAAAACGCAACCGGTAACCCTGAAGTTGTGGTACGCACACCCTGCTACAAACTGGATGACATCTGCTTTGCCCATCGGTAATGGAGAATTGGGAGCCATGTTCTTCGGTGGTGTGGCACACGAGCAAATACAGTTCAATGAAAAGACATTATGGACAGGGAGCACTACTGAACGTGGTGCCTACCAAAGCTTTGGTGACCTATATATTGATTTCAAGAATCAGGACAGCATAGCAACAGAGTATCGTCGCGAACTCTCATTGGATGATGCCATCGGTACAGTCAGTTATCAGCAGAATGGTGTGCAATATCTCCGGGAATATTTCGTCAGCTATCCAGACAAAGCGATAGTTATGCGCCTGAGTACTCCTGGAAGTAAAGGGAAGCTCAATCTTACAGTTAGCCTAAGTGATGCACGCCCCGGAACTCACTTGAAAGTAGATAAAAGCTCCATTTTTTTACATGGAAATTTAGACTTACTTTCCTACGAAGCACAACTGAAAGTACTTAATGAAGGAGGAACTTTAATCTCCGATTCAGATAAACTGAGCGTCGAAGAAGCTGATGCAGTCACACTTCTATTGGTTGCAGCCACGAATTTCGATCTTTCTTCTGCTACTTACGTAACTGAAACAGCAGAACAATTGCACAGTCGGCTGACCAATAGCTTGCAGCAGGCCACTACTAAAAATTACGAAGAGTTAAAAGCCGCACATCTCAATGACTATCGTCCACTCTTTAGCCGGGTACAACTGGACTTGAATGCAGAACTACCCACTATTCCTACCGATGAACTGGTACGCTCACATAAAGAATCTCTCTATCTGGATATGCTCTACTTCCAGTATGGACGTTATCTGATGTTATCTTCTTCACGTGGAATGAATTTGCCTAATAATCTGCAAGGTATTTGGAACAGCAATAATACTCCGCCTTGGCAATGTGATATTCACAGTAACATCAATATACAAATGAATTACTGGTCGGCTGAGAATTGTAATCTTACAGAGTGTCACCAACCCTTCCTTCAATACATTGCTACTGAAGCTCAACGTCCGGATGGCAGTTGGCAACAACTGGCACGCAGTGAAGGACTCAGAGGTTGGACTATCAAAACCCAAAGTAATATATTCGGATATACAGACTGGAACATCAACCGACCGGCCAATGCCTGGTATTGCATGCATCTGTGGCAACATTATGCCTATACATTGGATATGGATTATTTGAGCACTATCGCCTTTCCTGTAATGCGCAGCGCATGCGAGTACTGGTTCGACCGATTGATACCGATAGCTGACGGTACTCTTGTTGCTCCGAACGAATGGTCTCCTGAACAAGGCCCCTGGGAAGATGGCGTTGCATATGCACAGCAACTTATCTGGCAACTTTTCAGTGAAACAACGGAGGCTGTGCAGGCTTTGCAGGAAGCAAAAATTCCGATAGATGAGGATTTTGTCATTGAACTGACGTCTAAATTCAATCAATTGGACAATGGTGTTACAATAGGTCCCTGGGGACAAATTCGTGAATGGAAAGAAGATAAACAACAACTTGATACCTTAGGCAATCAACACCGACACTTATCTCAGTTGATCGCCCTTTATCCAGGAAATCAAATATCCAATCTGCAAAACATGGAATATGTCGATGCAGCCAAGAAGACATTAGAATCGCGTGGAGATTTAGGGACAGGATGGAGCCGTGCTTGGAAAATAGCTTTCTGGGCACGTTTACTGGATGGAGATCATGCCTATCGCCTACTCAAATCAGCACTCAGTCTTTCAACTATGACTGTTATTAGTATGGATAATGATAAAGGAGGAGTTTATGAAAACTTGCTTGATTCTCACCCACCTTTCCAAATAGATGGTAATTTTGGTGCCACTGCGGGTATTACTGAGATGTTGTTGCAAAGCCATCAGGGATTTATACAGTTACTACCGGCATTGCCTACAGCATGGAAATCGGGCTACGTAAAAGGATTGCGTGCAGAAGGCAATTTTACCTTTACTTTTGAATGGGAGAAAGCAAGACTTACAACCTGCTCCATACAGTCCGGAGCAGGAAGCATCTGCCGTATTTATTCTCCGAGCTCCCGAATTGAAGCAGTGAAAAGTATAGATGGAAGTACAGTGAAAGTAACTACAGACGATGAAAATATGTACTCTTTTCCTACAGAGAAAGGTGTAACTTATACTCTTTCACTACAGAAAAACATATAAAACAATAATCCTATGAAACTGATTACAACTATTTTATCAGTCCTTTTCAGCTTATCTATACAGGCACAGTTAGTGACTTATCCCGGCACACTGAGTACCGGGATGCCGCACAATGATGACTATACCGTACGCGTGCGCATCCCTGGTGGTGAGTGGAAAGATTTGTTCGAATATAACGTACAGGTAGATATGGACAAAGTGCAGGATGCTTCCATGGTGCAATTTGATATGGGAAGTCCTGTAGAAGTAATGGTGAAGAAGAACAATGGCACTGTGCGCGAAGTAGCCATACGCCCTTTGAGTAAAGGTATTGAATACAAACAGATACAAAACACCATTCTTTTCACTCTGGAAAAGCCACAATATCTCTCCATTGAGTTTAATGGTGACCGACTGCACAACCTGCATCTTTTTGCCAACCCGATAGAGACTGAAAAGTATGAAAAAGAAACTAAAGGAGTAATGTATTTCGGTCCGGGCACACACCGTCCCAAAGACTTACCAAACAATCAGATGCGGATACCAAGTAATACAACCGTGTATCTGGCCCCCGGAGCTGTGGTCAAGGCAAAACTCGTGGTAGACAAAGCCGAGAATGTCCGCATCATCGGACGGGGAATCATAGACCACGCTGTACGGGGCATTGAAATCACAGATTCCCAAAATATATGTATAGATGGCATTACAGTAGTGAATCCGGACCATTATACCGTATTCGGAGGTGGTTCCACAGGAATTACGATTAAAAATCTGAAGTCCTTCAGTTGTAAAGGATGGAGTGACGGTATAGATATGATGTGCTGCCGCCAGGTACTTATTGACAATGTCTTTATGCGCAATTCGGACGATTGCATTGCTTTGTACAATCACCGCTGGAACTGGTGGGGAGGTTCATCTGATATCACCGTGCAGAATTCTATTCTTTGGGCAGATGTGGCACATCCCATCAATGTAGGCGGTCATGGCGATCCGGACTCACCGACAGGAGAAGTGATAGAGAATCTGACTTTCTGTAACATCGACATTCTGGAACATGATGAGGATGATCCTATTTATCAAGGTTGCATGACAGTGGATTGTGGTGATAAAAATCAGGTTCGCAATATTCTCTTCGAAGACATCCGGGTAGAGAATATTCAGGAAGGACGACTGTTTTATGTAAAAGTACGTTTCAACGAAAAATATGATAAACAGCCGGGAAGCGGTATTGAAGGCATTACTTTCAGGAATATTACATATACAGGCATAGGAGAAAATCCATCGTTGATTCAAGGACTGGACAAAGAACGAACCGTGCAAAACGTGACGTTTGAAAATGTAGTAATCAATGGAGAACGGATGAAGGACTTGAAAGGAATAGTAACCAATGATTTTATAAAAGGCATCAAGATAAAATAAGCAATCATCGAGAAATAACAGAAAATAATTGTCCCAGTGTAACCTTATTACTATTTTAGCGTCTCAGATTATGAACCAAATGAAAAACAAATAATGGAATTTATCAACTCTTTATGCCTTGGCGGCATAGCAACCAGTATGCTCCTGAGCGGATGTACCCAGAAGAGTATTACTTTAGAAGGTAAAGTAACGAATACATCCGGCGCTCCCATTGTATATAACATCACTACAGATGGCATTTACTTACCGAACAATATTGATACTTTACGCTTAAATGCCGACAGCACGTATCAGATTACCTTACCTGTAAACGGGAGTGAAAAGCTGACTCTTTTTCTATATGGTAAGCGAAACTTAGGTAGTATCTATCTTGCTCCGGGAAAACAGACGCTTGATATCGATGCTTCCAAACCGAATGAACTAAACCCGGTTGACGGCTTGACGAAAGAAAATGAAATACTCAAGAAGTTGGCTGATCTGAATGAAGACGTATTTAATCTGCGTGCACGCCGGGGAGATATCTTTAACGTCAGTAAGGACACGGTTGCCTCATCCGTATATCAAAAGCTGACAGACTACGCCACTACATTAGAAAAAGAAGTGGCAGGAGTGGACGATCAGCTCAGGCAGAGAGCCATACAAGATATACGTATACAGGCTTTAATGGCATATATGAATCAGTATTTCGGTAACTACCGGAGAGGTTCCGAAACGGTCAAGAAGGAATGGGACGATGCTTACGCCCGGATGTTGGATTTTGCAAACGTCGGTCAGGCTGAAAGCGTATTCTCTCCTGCATTTGCAGATGTCGTATCGAATATGGCAGGCATAGATCTTTTCATGAAACATGAAAGGCGCACGAATGATGACAATGAACGCAATCAGCTTTTATTCGATTGGTATAAAGCAAATCTGCAAGGCCGGGTACAAGAGGTGGCAATGGGACTTCTCATTCTGGAAGATGAAAGCCGTGAGTATTTTGCAACCGGCATTCCTGCATTGTATGAGGGATTCAAGACATTATATCCCCAAAGCGTGCTAATGCCGAAATTAAAAACAGCGATGCAGAAGAACAAAGCGTTCAATGAAGCCGAACTTCCGAAAGACATTCATATATTGAATACGGACAGTGTACGCACCTTTAAGGAAATTACTGACTTATACCCGGATAAAGTGATCTTTATCGACGTATGGGCTACTTGGTGCGGTCCTTGCCGTGCTTCGTTTGCACACGTCAAGCCTTTGCAGAAATATGCTGCTGAAAATGATATCGTATTATTGTATGTTTCCATCGATACTCCCCAAAAAGCTGAACTCTGGAAAAAGATGGCAGGACACTATAACTTAAAAGGAGAACACGTCATCATCAACGAAGCCTTCAAAATGGAAATTTATGAGAAGTTCGGACAGAATGGTATGCTGTCAATTCCGCATTATGCCATTGTCAATAAAGAAGGGGTACTACAATTCCCATCGGCAGCCAGCCCGGAAGATATGGATAAGTTAACGGAACAACTGAAAGAAGCCTCTAAATAAAAGATTATTAACGAATACTAAGGCTCACCGAAATATAACAAAAACAGGCTGATTCCACAAATCTTATAAGATTTGTGGAATCATTGTTTTAAATCCCTTATTTTTGAGTGAAGCTTATTCCTCGTTCGTATTAATACTGTAAAAAACAAAAAAACATGAATAGATATAGACTGCTTTTTTCGATCATCCTCTTGCTGTTCTTCTCTCCCTGTTTGCGGGCAGGGGAATGGCAATGGTCTGTGACCCTTGACGGATTCGTCTCTAATGAAACGAACCGGAATCCTACGGCTTTCTTGTGGATACCCGCTGACTGTATACAGGTAAAAGCAATTATTGTAGGACAACACAATATGAGCGAAGAAACTCTTTTTGATAATCCCCTTTTCCGCGAAAAGATGCAGAAGCTGGGAATCGGCTTTGTATGGATAACTCCCGGTATTGATCAGCAATGGGATGTATCGAAAGGCACACAACAGATATTTGAGAAAATGATGGTCGACCTGGCAGAAGTCAGCGGATATAGCGAACTGAAGAATGTCCCCATCGTTCCCATAGGCCACTCGGCTATGGCTACCTATCCCTGGAATTTTGCAGCATGGAATCCGGAACGTACCTTGGCTATCATTTCCCTGCATGGCGATGCTCCGCGTACGAATCTTACCGGCTACGGGCGTGAGAACCTGGAATGGGGACGTACCCGTAATATAGATGGAATACCCGGACTGATGATTGAAGGAGAATATGAATGGTGGGAAGCCCGGGTAAATCCGGCACTGGCCTTCCGCATGATGTATCCTGAAAGTTGCATCTCATTTCTGTGTGACGCAGGACGGGGACATTTCGATGTGGCAGATGAAACAGCCGCATACATTGCTCTATTTCTGGAAAAAGCTATCAATCAACGACTGACGGATGAAGTAACGAAAGACGGTAAAGTAAAACTGAATCCGGTAAACCCAACCAAAGGCTGGCTGGCAGAACGCTGGCATCCCGATCAGAAGAAGCGAGTCAAAGCCGCCCCCTATTCACAATATAAAGGTGATCCTCATAATGCTTTCTGGTATTTTGACCGTGAAATAGCGGAAGCGAGCGAAGCACGGTATACACAAAGCCGCGGAAAGAAAGAACAGTATCTGGGTTTTGAGCAAAACGGCAGTTTACTGACATACGACAAGAAGCAGCATGTACGTGTACAGCCCCGCTTCAATCCGGAAGCCGATGGAATCACTTTCCACCTGAAAGCCGTATGTACGGATTCCCTGAGAACCAGACTATCTGATGAGCATGCAGATGCAACACCGATAATCAGTCGCATCTGTGGACCAGTAGAAAAGGTAAATGACACCACATTCATGGTATCTTTCTATCGGATGGGTATGAATAATCCGCGCCGTACCGGTGATATATGTCTGTTGGCAAGCCAGACAGGAGATCGGAAGTATAAAAGTGCTGTTCAGGAAGTCAGTATCCGCATCCCCTACCGGAATACGGAAGGACAAAGGCAGTATATATTATTTCCAGGATTACCCGATGTGAAAGCGGAAAGCGGTTCTTTATCTTTAAAAGCCACAAGTGATTATGGACTGCCCGTCTCTTACTACATCAAAGAAGGTCCGGCTGAAATAGAAGGAGACCAAATTGTATTCACTCCTATCCCACCCCGCAGTAAATTTCCGGTAAAAGTAACGGTAGTTGCCTGGCAATACGGTATTGCAGGCAAAGTACAGACGGCTGAACCGGTGGAACGTAGTTTCTATATTTCACAAACTATCTCAAACATTATATCCCTAAAAAGATAGAATACATTGAGTATCCTCATATCCCAAATCGTATTTATATAAAAACAATAAATACGAAGATATGAAGACTATCGACTCAGCAATTATTATGTTAGCTCTCACTTCTTCCCTCTTTGCAGACAATGGCAAGGAACTGAAGCTGACATCTCCTGACGGGACACATGAAATAGCATTTTACCAGAAGCAGGTTTCACCCGCGGTAAACGAACTTTGTTATCGGGTAGATTACAAATCACAACCTGTAGTCAATGAATCACGTGCCGGGCTGGAACTGGACAACCGGATATGGGAAATGGCTCTGGGAGCACGAAACCTAAAACAGCCTGCCTGCTGGATGGACAATCTGGAAGTGGACTCTGTGACTTACCAACCCGAAACTGACATCACCTGGCAGCCGCTTTACGGTGAACGTAGCAGTGTACGCGATCATTACCGGGCCGGCGCCCTTTATCTCTCCAAGAAAGATAACTCCGGCTACCGACTCAACATTGAGGTGCGTGCCTATAATGAAGGAGTAGCTTTCCGCTATTTCTTCCCGGAACACCCAAAGGCTATCTTTCATAAAGTAGTAGGTGATCTCACAGAATACGCCTTACCGGCAGGTACAAAAGCATGGACCGAACAATGGGCACAGGCTTTCTTTGAATACCTGAACATTGATGATATCAAACATCCGGTAGAACGTGCCCTTACGCTGGAACTCCCGAATGGTAAATGGGCTGCACTCGCAGATGCTGATGTAGACGACTGGTGTCTGACCAAATACCTTGCCTCCACAGACAAGAAGAATACACTGACTTCTGTAATGTATAGCCCTGTGGATGTAGTGACTTATTATGCCACTCCCTGGAAGATAGTCATGGCAGCCGACAAACCGGGTGAATTGCTGGAACACAATGATATCATCCAGAATCTGAATCCACCGTGTGAAATTGCCGATGCCACCGCATGGGTAAAACCAGGCAAGATTATGCGCGAAACAACTATCACAACCGAAGGAGCTATTGCAACCATCGACTTCTGTGCAGCACATAATATCCCGTATATGCTTTTCGACTGGCAATGGTATATACCCTGTACTTCACATGACGGGGATGCCACAAAAGTGGTTGCCAAACTGGATATGCCCCGTGTTATAGCTTATGGTAAGGAAAAAGGAGTTGGTATCTGGGTGTACGTAAACCAGCATGCACTCATGAAGCAAATGCGTGAACTTTTCCCATTGCTCCGCGAATGGGGAATTGTCGGAGTGAAATCCGGTTTCGTACAATACGCCAGCCATCGCTGGGCAACTTGGATGCACGACATGGTTCGCTTGGCGGCAGAGAATCATCTGCTGATGAATATCCATGATGAATATCGCCCTTCAGGCTTCAGCCGTACTTATCCGAATTTATTAACTCAGGAAGGCATTTGTGGAAACGAAGAATTTCCCGATGCAACTCATAATGTCACGCTCCCCTTCACTCGTATGATAAACGGTGCAGCCGACTATACGATCTGTTATTTCGACAAACGGCTGAAAACGACTCATGCTCACCAACTGGCAGCATCGCTCGTGTTCTGCAGCCCTCTGCAAACTATATTCTGGTATGACAAACCATCGTTCTATCATGGAGAACCGGAAATAGAATGGTTTGAGAACTTGCAAACCGTGTTTGACGATACGAAAGTATTGGATGGCGCTCCCGGCAAAAACATAACAATGGCACGCCGGAAAGGTCAGGAATGGTTTGTTGCAGCAATGACCAACAATGAAGGTTCTGAAGAAGAAATACCTCTCACGTTCCTCGATAAAGAAAAGAATTACCTCGCCTGCATCTATACGGATGGGGGAGAAAAGATAAAAACAAGTACACAGGTAAAATGTACTTATCTGCTTGTCAATGCTTCACAAACCATGAAGTTCCAGCTGAAACCCAGTGGTGGAGCTGCCATAAGACTGGTACCTATAGACAGGCAGGAAATGAAGAAGTATAAAAAGTACAAAGGAGAAAGATTATAAAATATGATATTCCATTGAGTGAATAAACAGATTCGCTCGTATTAATAGGCAAATAACACATTAAGATTATTTTCAGTAGATAAAGGTAAGAATTTGTTTAGGTAAAATCTTTGTTTTCAGGATATTTTAAAAGGTAAATAAAAAGATGAAAAAGATATTTCTGCTTACTACATTGCTATGCGTTGCCTGTTGGCAGGCGGAAGCCCAATATGTATCCAAAGCCTGGGTATCTGACCAGAAGGATGGCACATACATCAATCCGGTGCTGCATGCCGATTATTCCGATCCGGATGTCTGCGCGGCAGGTGAAGATTTTTATATGACGGCTTCCAGCTTCGGATGTGCTCCCGGTTTGCCCATTCTCCATTCCAAAGATCTGGTTAACTGGAAATACGCAGGCTATGCGCTGAAACAAATAGAACCCATCGAGTTCTTCAATGCTCCCCAGCATGGAAAAGGTGTTTGGGCACCATCCATCCGCCACCATAATGGAGAGTTTTATATCTATTGGGGAGATCCGGATCATGGCATCTTCATGGTAAAGACCAAAGATCCGACCGGAGAATGGGAGAAACCGATATTGGTAAAAGCCGGTCGTGGCATGATAGACCCTGCTCCACTATGGGATGAAGATGGAAAAGTATATCTGGTACACGCATGGGCAGGAAGTCGTGCCGCACTGAACAGTGTTATCACAATCTGTGAGATGAATGCAGAAGGAACAAAAGTGATAAGTGATCCGGTACTGGTCTTTGATGGTAATGATGGAATCAATCATACAATTGAAGGTCCCAAGCTCTATAAGCGGAATGGCTACTACTATATTTTTGCCCCGGCAGGCGGAGTAGCAACCGGATGGCAGTTAGTATTGCGTTCGCGGAATATATACGGTCCTTATGAGAAGAAGATTGTCATGGCACAAGGTTCTACCGACATCAACGGTCCCCACCAAGGCGCATGGGTTGATACGCAGACAGGGGAATCCTGGTTCGTTCACTTTCAGGATAAAGCCATGTATGGGCGTGTCGTTCACCTGAACCCGATGAAGTGGGTAAACGACTGGCCTGTAATTGGAGAAGATAAGGACGACGATGGTTGTGGAGAACCCGTAACCCGTTATAAAAAGCCCAATGTAGGCAAGGATTACCCGGTAGAAACACCTGCGGACAGTGACGAGTTCAATACTCGTCAGTTAGGACTACAATGGGAATGGCATGCCAATTATCAGGATACATTCGGATATACTTCCGACCTGGGATTCATCCGTATTTACGGACATATTCTCTCCGAAAACTTTGTGAATTTCTGGGAAGTGCCGAACCTTTTATTGCAGAAATTCATGGCAGAAGAGTTCACAGCAACTACCAAACTAAAAGTTTCCGCCAAAATGGACAGACAGCAATCCGGATTGATTGTAATGGGCTGGGACTATTGTTACCTCGGAGTAGAGAAAGAGGGCGATAAGTTTATATTAAAACAAGTGACTTGCAAGGATGCAGAGCAAAAGACACCCGAAACAGTCACTCGCCTGGCAGAATTACCTGCCAGCAGAAAGTACGAAGCAGGTTTGTTTCCCAACTACGAAAGAGACATCTATCTACGCGTAAAAGTGGAGAAAGGTGGTATCTGCCACTTCTATTACAGCCTGGATGGTAAGAAATATAAAGTTATAGGCATACCTTTCACAGCCCGTCAGGGAAAATGGATAGGTGCCAAAGTAGGATTATTCAGTACCACTCCTTATGGTAAGGAACGGGGATGGGTAGATGCCGACTGGTTTCACATAGATAAATAAAAAGACTGATTATATGAAAACAAAAGAACTACTGTTCGGTGCATGCCTGTGCATGCTTACAGCTTGCAACATGCCCGAGAAAGGAATGAATGTGGATGTATATGAGGCGCTGGATTACTGTGACGCCCAGGTACAACGCACTTTAACAGAGCTAAAAGCAGCAGAAGGTACTATCGACTACTCGATGATGCCCCGTAACATCATGGACAGCCTCAACACCTGGCATTGCCGAAAAGCAACAAAGGATGAATGGTGCAGTGGCTTCTGGCCGGGAATTTTATGGTATGATTACGAGTATACCGGCAAAGCAGCCATAAAGGAAGAAGCAGAGAAATTCACCGAACCGTTAAAGTTCCTGTCACAGATTCCGGCATACGACCATGACTTGGGCTTCCTGATCTTTTGCAGCTATGGCAACGGGTATCGACTGACGCATAATCCGGAATACAAACAGGTGATTCTGAACACAGCTGATTCACTGGCAACCCTGTTCAGACCTCGTGTAGGCACCATACTTTCATGGCCACGCAATATAGATATGTTCAGTGGACACAATACTATCATGGATAATATGATAAACTTGGAAATGCTTTTCTGGGCTGCCAAGAACGGAGGGAACCCATATCTGGCAGATATAGCTGTATCACACGCTGATAAAACTATGAAATATCAGTTCCGTCCCGACTACACCTCCTATCATGTAGCTGTCTATGATACTTTGACGGGCGACTTCATAAAAGGAGTTACGCACCAGGGATATGCAGACAATACCATGTGGGCACGCGGACAGGCGTGGGCGATTTATGGATATACAGTAGTTTACCGGGAAACGCTAGATCCGCGGTATCTGGATTTCGTGCAGAAAGTGACAGATGTATATCTGGAAAGATTGCCGGAAGACTATGTGCCATATTGGGATTTTGATGATCCCAGCATTCCAAATGCTCCACGTGATGCTTCTGCTGCATGCGTGACAGCTTCTGCCCTGCTGGAATTATCCACCTACCTGCCAGACAAAAAAGGAAATGAATATAAGAATGCCGCCATAAAAATGCTGAAAAGTCTAAGCTCCGACCAGTATCAATGCGGCAAAAACAAACCGGCATTCCTTCTTCACTCCACCGGACACTTGCCGAATAATTCGGAAATAGATGCCGCCATCATTTATGCAGATTATTATTATATCGAAGCCTTAGTTAGATTGAAGAACTTAATTGAGAATAAAGCTGTCATATAAGAACAACGCTTTCCCCTCTTACTGTTTTGGTTTGAGGGGAAGCGTAAACCAAAACGTAGAACCTTCTCCCAATTTAGAATTCACTCCGATTTCTCCTCCCATATTCTGAATAATGAGTTGGCAGATAGGTAAACCTAAACCGGTACCCTGCTTAAAGCTATCCAACTTGATAAAACGTTCGAATATAAGATGGAGTTTATCTTCCGGAATACCAGTTCCCGTATCAGTTACATAATAATAGATGTCTTTCTCACGTACTTCATAACCATAGCGGATACTACCGGTTGATGTAAATTTACAGGCATTAGTCAGGAAGTTCAAAACCAATTGCTGAAGTCTGTTTTTCTCAGAATAAACAATGTAATCATCCGGCATTCCCGGCTCAAATATCAGATCAACTCCACTCTGCAAACGTGACCCTACAACTCCTCTCAGAGTTACCAATACCCCATTTAATCCAAATTCCGAGTAATATAAATCAAGAACTCCGGCCTCTATCTTAGATAAGTCCAGAACATCATTGATCAGTTGCAACAAGATACCATTATTTTTCTCTATGATGCTGACATACTCCTTCTTCTCTTCTTCGTCTTCAGTCATTGTCAATATGCTGGAGAAACCAATAATAGCATTCAACGGAGTACGAATCTCATGACTGATATTAGCAAGAAATGCGGATTTAAGACGATTAGATTCTTCCGCACGCTCCTTAGCAGCAATCAGTTCACGCTCTGCCGCTTTACGCTCCGTAATAAACAATGATGACCCCACCACGATCAAAGGGTTTCCTCTTTCATCATATTGTTCCACAAAGGCACGGGCTTCCATCCAGTCTTCCGAATCGTTGGGCTTATCCGGACGATGAACGCGGTATTCTTCTTTAATTTTATCAACTCTATTGGCACGTACATCCTTAAAAACTTGCCGGATGCGCTCTCTATCTTCCTCGCAAACAAAGGTTAGATAGTTGTTGATATCAGTCGTATAGGTCATTTCCGAAACTTCTTTTTTACCCTGTTCTATCGGTTTGTAAGAACTATATGTTATTTCATCCGTCCGTAAATCCCATTGCCAAGGTAGCAAATCAACAACCTCTAATGCCATAGCCATTTTAGAGTGAGTGAAACGCTGATTTTGCTCTACCAACTGAAGTCGTTCCAGAATCTTATTCCGGCGAAGTTGGAAAAAGAGAACAACTAACAATAAAACAATGCTGCCTACTACCAAAGCAGACTGGTACTTTTCAAGGAAGGTAGGAGGAGCATTTAAATAAACCGTTCCCAGAGGACAGTTTTTAGGGGATAAGCCAAAATCCACCATGTAAGGATAGTTAAAAAGAACCATGGACTTCGGATTATAATATGGGATATCCCGCGCTTGCTTGCCGTCAGCTACAGCATTAATCATCTTAACTATTTCCTCACAGTACAGGTTCATATCATATACACACCCACCAATGATAGTCCCATCCTCCTCAATACTTGAAATAGAAGAAGATAATGCGAAAAACGGGCAAGGCAATATAGAGTTGGCAATCACTTTGTAAGAGTTTGCCATCATAAGCATATTACCCGCAAACATACGTTTGTGGAACCATGAAGCAAATAGAATACCAGTTTCTTCCGGAACCACCCTCCGCAATGTATCCAGCAACTGATCCGGACTCCAGGTACCGGCTGACAGAAACTTATAATCAAGATCAGAATATTCTGTCTTAATCAGTTCAGTGAGTTGCTGGTCATAATCAATATCACGGTCAGTCTGGTCACCTATTAACAGTAAACTCTTCATCTTCGGGATCATACGGCGCATCAACCGGACACTTTCAGGAATAAAAGCACGCGCAGCCAAAAAAGTCATATTATACTCATTGTGCAAATCTTCCAAGTAGATACGATCTTTATATGGAACTATCTGATTGTATATATAGGTAGAATCCGGTCCTATATATCTACTTTCAGCACATACTATCAAAGGTATATCTCCCCAGTATTTACGTATATCATCGCGTAATATCAAAGGAGCATTTCCCAACATCAATACCGCTTTAGGTGAATTATGACCATAAGTAGAAAAAAGATTTTCTTTATATTGATCCAATATTTCAGGTGTTTCTATAGTCAAAATATTCATATATTCTACTTTCATACTTATATCTTTCCGATCATACTCTTTTTGCATGATGTGTGAAATGATAGTCTGACTCCATGGGGCACCCGATACATAACTGCTGATAATCAGCAAATCAGTACCAGAATTCTCTTTCTTATCATCGGCAGACGCCAGAGTAGAAAAAGATAAGAGGAAAATAAGTAAAAAATATCCTATATGTAGTATTTTCATGATTGCACAATTAGTCTTTTAGACTAACAAGTCAAGAACCGCTTTTGTTCAAGAATGGCAATTTTGTCCTGTGGAAATCAATATAATACCAGAAAAATATTTATACTTGCATTCAATAACAATCATAAAAAAATAATTCAATAAACAGTAATGGGAGTGTTTCTTGTCACCCCCATTGCTGTTTTATTCTCTATTCATCAACCGATGCTCCGCCATGCCTTCATACTTTGTATCCGGACGCCCGTAATTAGCATAAGGATAAATGGAAATACCACCGCGTGGAGTAAAAACGCCTGTAACTTCAATATATTTAGGATTCATCAGGCGAATCAAGTCTTTCATTATAATATTCACACAATCTTCGTGGAAAGCACCATGATTGCGAAAACTGAAAAGGTACAGTTTCAGGCTCTTGCTTTCCACCATCTTTATATCAGGAATATAACTGATACGGATTTCTGCAAAGTCCGGTTGCCCGGTTATAGGACACAGGCTGGTGAATTCCGGACAATTAAAACGTACCCAGTAATCATTCTCGGGATGCTTATTATCAAAAGCTTCCAGCACTTCAGGAGCATAATCCTGCTTATATTCTGTTTTTCTTCCCAAAAGGGACAGTTGGTCTTTTAATTCACTCATAATATAAAGTTTTAGCATTTACGACTTAAATACTTCTCTAATCCTTCACGGCGTAACTTACATGCCGGACAATGCCCGCAACCATCCCCGGGAATACCATTATAACAAGTCAGGGTTTTATTGCGTATCAAGTCAAGTACTCCCAATTTATCTGCCAATGCCCAGGTTTCAGCTTTATCGATCCACATCAGCGGAGTATGAATTACAAACTGTTCATCCATAGCCAGGTTCAAGGTCACATTGAGCGATTTGATAAAGGCATCCCGGCAATCGGGATATCCACTGAAGTCTGTTTGTGACACTCCCGTCACAATATGATTGATGCCATGTTCACGAGCATACACGGCAGCAATACTTAAGAAGAATAAATTGCGCCCCGGTACAAACGTATTAGGAAAACTATCCGTCGGCTTTTCCTGATCCATTACCATGGTAGTGTCCGTCAAGGAATTATGTCCCAACTTACCGATGAACGATACATCCATTACTTCAAACTTCACATCGGCATCACGAGCTATTTCCCGTGCCAGTTCCACCTCCTTCTCATGTTTCTGTCCGTACAAAAAACTCAGGGCAACCACTTTTCTGAATTTACGTTTTGCCCAAAACAGACAAGTGGTAGAATCTTGTCCACCACTAAAAACGACTAATGCAACTTCTTTATTCACGCTATTTTAAATATCTTTGATTTTCAATATATTATAGGAAATATCCTCATCATACACATCGCTACCGTCTATCCGTTTAATAGCTGCTACTACACGGATAGTGACCGGAAGAATCAATACTTCATACAAGGATTTCAATACGATCTGAATACACATCATTACAAGCAATTCACGCCAAGCAATAATACCACCAAAAGCTACTGGAAAGAATATAAGAGAATCCGCCGTCTCCCCTACTATTGTCGACCAAATAGCACGGGCAGAAAAGTTTCGTCCACCACTTGTCACTTTCATACGGCTCATGACATAAGCGTTGAGAAATGAACCTACCAAAAACGCGGTCAGACTTGCTACAACAATACGCGGTGCCATCCCAAAAACAAAATTGAAATGGGCTTCTCCTTCCCAAAACGGTGCAGCCGGTAGTGCAACGGCTATCAAGCCAAGCATTACCACAAAGAAGTTCATGGCAAAACCACTCCAGATAATAAGACGTGCTTTACGGAAGCCCCACACCTCAGCAATGCAATCGTTTATAATATAAGAAATAGGGAAAACCAATAATCCGGCTGTAACGGTTATACCAAAAACCTGAATAACCTTGGTTTCAAGAAGATTAGCTGCAATTAGGCAAACATTAAATAAAATACCCAGCAGCATAAAAGGCACAGATACTTTTTGCTTCATAAATCCTGTTTTTTACGTGGTGTTCTAGAATACACGACCGCTATTCACGGTATCTTACATTTTAATCCGAGTGCAAAGATACGATAAGTTTCTAAAACAGACAAACATTCCTTGTTTCCAGAATAAATACGTTCGCTTTAATATTCGAACCGTGCCAAGTCCGTGTTTGCTCCGTATCTATACAGACGGACCAGACACGGAGTTGGTACGGGCTTGATATAGACCGGGTACTATTCAGATGAAACAGTAACACCTCTAATAATTAAGCTAAAAGAATCACTAATCCGCCAACTCCTCCAATGAGTAAACATTATACTTTTTAACTAAAAGTAGAGAAAAGCATAGCCCATTCATCCCATCATTCATTTCAATTTGAAGGGCAAAAATAGTTAACGAACTTTAAAAGCAAAGCTAAAACAAAGAAATATACGAACATAAAACAGCACAACTATTAATATAACAACATGATTATTAAATATATAATATCAAAATAACACATTTTTCAAATATGCAAGCGAGTTGTATCTAAATCAATATTTTATTCACGCAAGTTTCTTAAGCAAATAAAACGACATATAACAGTTATTAATATAGCTCACCATTTATTTTAAATAATGAAAATACGGATTATATTTGGAGTAGCAAGATCAGATAAGACATAAAATAACTTCTGATTCAGAATGCTGCAACACCTTAATTTATAATATCAACCTAAGAAAAACAAATGCTTATGAAAAAGGAAACAATGCACCCAGACATTCTATTGTCCATCTCATTTTCTATCTAGTTTATTTTATATTCCCATTTAGCTTTAAACAAAAATCATCAAATCATGAATGAAAATCGCGAACGAGGAACACTACATTACAAATTCCTCACCACTATTGCCATTGTAGCTTTACTAATAGGAAGCAATACCGCCCTGGCAATCGGTACTAATTCAGAAGGTTTATCTGAAATTGCAGAACAGCTACAATCGCAAGTCATCAATGGCACGGTAACAGATCAGACAGGCGAACCTGTTATCGGAGCAAGTGTTCTGGAAAAAGGAACAAACAATGGTATTATTACCAATATAGATGGTAAATTCTCTCTTACCGTGAAAAGAGGTGCTACTTTGGTAATCTCTTTCGTCGGATATAAGACACTGGAAGTAAAAGCAACACCCAAGATGGAAATCACGCTGACAGAAGATTCCGAATTACTGGAAGAGGTAGTAGTAGTTGGCTATGGAGTTCAGAAAAAGAAATTGGTTACCGGAGCTACCGTACAAGTAAAAGGTACTGATATCGCAAAGCTAAATACAACGGATGTTCTGGGGGGGCTGCAAAGCCAGGCACCTGGTATAAATATCACATCAAACGGCGGTTTCCTCGGACAGGGATTTAAAGTCAATATCCGCGGTCTCGGAACCAATGGTAATTTTTCTCCTTTATATGTAGTAGATGGAGTGGTCAACGGCAGCATAGATGGTCTAAGCCCTGCCGACGTTGAATCTATCGATGTACTAAAAGATGCCGCATCTGCTGCTATCTATGGTTCACGTGCCGCCAATGGCGTTATTCTCATCACTACCAAGCAAGGCAAAACAGGTAACTTTGAGGTTACTTACGATGGTTATTATGGTATTCAGAATCTTCCTAAAATCGCCACCCTGTTGAATGCTAAGGAATATATGATGATAGAAGATGAAATGCACATGATGGATGGTACTTCACTTCTGAACTGGGAAAAATGGTTACCGGCAGCTGATTATAAAGCTATTCAGGAAGGAACCTGGAATGGTACCAACTGGATAAAAGAGATCTTAAATAATGATGCTCCCATCCAAAGCCACTCATTGAACTTCACCGGAGGTACAGAACGTTCCAACTTCTCTATTGGTTTTACCTACTTCAATCAGGAAGCTACCATGGGAGCTCCCGGTCGCATTGCCAGTATGGACAGATACAATGCACGTATCAACTCTAATCATATTGTCAAAAAGATAGGGAACCTTGATGTACTCAAAATTGGGCAGACCCTTAATTACAAGTACCAGCAGACTGCAGGTTCTTTTGCTACCAGCGACATTTATTGGAATGGTACACGTGATATGTTAACCACTCCCCCATTGATGCATGCCTATAACAGTAAAGGAGAGTACTACTTATATGATGATGCACAAGAAGAAGGGTATGGGGAAAATACCACAAATCCAATAGCGTATATGGATTACTACACAAGTCATGCCTTAAGCAAAAGCCATTACTTACAATCCAGTTTTTATGCAGAGCTGCAACCAATCAAGAATTTACGAATCAAGTCACAATTCGGATACATCTTGTCTGCTTCAAGTTATCGTTCTTATATCCCCAGCTATCGCCAGTTAAGTCAAAGCCTGACGACACAAGAAGACAGGGTAACTCAGTCCATGTCACTCAACCACCGCTGGTCCTGGGAAAACACAGCCAGTTATAATTTCACCATAAAAGACCATCATTTTGACGCGGTAATCGGGCAGAGTCTTGAAAAATACGGAATGGGTGACTCCATGAGTGCCAATGCAGAAGGTTCTGAATTCTCAGACTTTAAACATGCATATCTGAGCAACATAAAGTACGATGATAAAAATAAAATTAAGACTTTAACAGGAGCTCCCGGAGCAGCAGGGCAAATGGCTTCCTTCTTTGGTCGTATAAACTACAACTATAAAGAAAAGTACATGGCAACCGCCATTATGCGTGCGGATGGTTCCTCTATTTTTGCCCGTGGTCATCGATGGGGATATTTCCCGTCTTTCTCGGCAGGTTGGGTCATTACAAACGAAAGTTTCATGCCGAATCTCAATTGGCTGGATTTCTTAAAACTGCGTGCATCCTGGGGACAGAATGGTAATAACGCCGTGAACACCTTCGAATATATATCACGTATCACTGCCAACAACGGCAATGGAGGTTATTCATTTGGCAACTCCATGGATCAGGTTTCTATTGGTTCCTACGCATATAAGCTGACTAATCCGGATCTTTCATGGGAAACCCAGGAACAGCTCAACATAGGCCTCGATGCACGATTCTTCAATGGACGTCTGGCGCTCGAATTCGACTGGTATAGAAGGTTAACCAAAGACTGGCTTATTACCCCACCCGTACTCTATTCATTCGGTTCAAGTCCGGCTGCCATCAATGGCGGAGTTATTCGGAATACTGGATTTGAAATCGGCCTTCACTGGAACGACAACATAGGTAAAGACTGGAATTATGGTATCAATCTGGCTCCTGCATTCAATAAAAACAGAATTACCGAACTTCCCAATGAAGATGGTATCCTCCATGGACCGTCGGGCAATTTATGGAATGCATCCGACGAATGTGCACGCGGAGAAATTGGAAAACCTTTAGGATATTTCTATGGCTACAAGAGTCTCGGCATTTTTCAGAACCAAAAACAAATAGACGAATACAAAGGTGCTAAAGAAAATGGTGCTCAAACACAACCAGGAGATGTGATCTGGGCAGATGTCGATAAGAATGGAGTCATTGACTCGAATGACCGTACAGAAATTGGTAATCCCCATCCGGACATGACACTTGGATTCTCTTTCAATGTCAGCTGGAAAATGATTGACCTATCGGTTACTACTTATGGAGCCTTCGGCCAGCAAATACTTAAATGCTACCGGGATTATGCCAGTTCTCCATTGCAGAACTTTACCACAGACATCCTGGAACGTTGGCACGGAGAAGGAACTTCCAACAAGTTACCACGCCTGGCAAGCACTGGTGGAAGCAATTGGTCTAAAGTTTCCGATATTTATGTAGAGAATGGAGATTATCTCAAAATCAAGAATATTACAATCGGAGTTGATATCAAGAAGATTTTCAAGAAAATCCCTCTGCAGCAGCTCAGACTTTATGCTACAGTCCAGAACTTATACACCTTTACCGGATATTCAGGTATGGACCCCGAAATCGGTTATGGTAGTGATTTTGGTTGGGTACAGGGCATAGATTTAGGATACTATCCGGAAGCTCGCACATGTATGCTCGGTTTAAATGTCAAATTCTAATAATATGAAAATATGAAAAAACTAATATATATACTATCTGCACTTTTCATACTCACGTCATGTGAAAGTTTCCTTGACACTGAGTTACTTACAGATAAAACAACAGAGAACTTTCCGGAAACGGAGAAAGATGCCAACCAAATGTTGACGTCTATCTATGCTAAGTTATTGTTTGAAGATCCTGAAACATCTTCAGAATACTATACAGCCCAATTGGCCAGTGATGATTGCTTAGGCGGTAACCTCTCTTATTCCGGCAATTGCGCCACGAACTTCTTGCTTTATCAAGGAAACTTGAACAGCAGACTTGGCATCTGGGACCGTTGTTATCAACTCATCAATCGTGCCAACAATACGATTAACACGCTCGATAACGTAAAAAGCTGGTCAAGTGAATCCGAACGTTTACGTCACTTTGGCGAAGCTTATTTCCTCCGGGCATGGACCTACTATGAATTAGTAAAGATATTCGGCGGCGTTCCCCTTCGTACCACGATTGAAGCTGTAAACCTCCCGCGGGCATCCGTTGACGAAGTATATGCCTTGATTGCTTCTGATATAAAGAATGCAATTGAGATGATGCCTAACCAGATATATCCGGCCGGGAATGCCATGGCAGGCCATGCTACCAAGTATGCAGCCGAAGCACTTGCAGCGCGAGTATTTCTATTCTATACCGGACGTTATGACAAGAAGACTTTACCTCTGACTCCCGAAGGCGAAATCACAAAAGAACAAGTTATCAGTTGGCTGGAAGACTGTATAGATCATTCCGGACACAACCTCATTTCTGACCAACGTAACCTATGGGGCTACACGAACTCTGCCACTAACAGTACCAGCTCCAAGAAGCAATATGCATATGCAGTGAAGCATAAACTCGCCTGGGATGGAAATTCTTCAATTGAAACACTCTTTGCCAACAAGCACAACCTGACCTCCACATGGACCTACACATGGTTTGCCAATACATGTGCAATGTTCTACTCCCCTTCCGGTGACGATGCCGACTGGAAAGAAGAAAGTTATCCGTTCAATTTTGGTTGGGGCGCAGGCCCGGTATCTCCCAGTATGGTTCAGGACTGGAAAGAGTGGTCTAAACAACAAACATTCTTGGATGGATACACTGAAGACCCGCGTATTTCCGGTTCTATTTGGTCATACAAGGCTATGGACCCCAACAATGAAGGAAATGTTTTGGCAGACTTCCGTTTAGATGATTCGGAACCCGCATATACCGTTTCTTACCGCTATTACGAGCAGACCGGATACTTCAACAAGAAATACATCAACATTAATGCATATAATAGCAACGGAGTACTCGAAGCTTTTGGAAAAACATTACATCCGGGCATATCCAGCCAGACCTCCCCGCAGTTACTGAATATCACCGATCTTATTCATATCCGCTTTGCCGATGTACTGCTGATGCATTCCGAATTGAAAGGAGATGCAACCGGTTTGAACAGAGTACGCCAACGTTCCCACTTAGCCCCTATCTCATACACGCTGGATGCACTTAAACAGGAACGCCGTTGGGAGTTTGCTTTCGAATCCATCCGTTGGTGGGATCTGCTCCGCTGGTCCGGCCCAAGTCTGGAAGAGGCAGGAAATGCACTAAATCGCCAGACAGGCTTTGAGGTTATCAATGCCGCCGCTCTCACGCCTATGGTCAAGTATGATTATAAGAAGCGTCTACAGCAAACCCAGGGTTACTGGCCTATACCTCAGATAGAAATAGACCGTTCCAATGGTGTGCTCGAGCAAAATCCGGGTTGGGGAACTGATGCACAATTCAGTGATTGGACAAAAATGTAATGCCATTTAAAATCTTAATGATATGAAAACATTAAAAGCTATACTATTATTATTCGCGGCAATGGCTATAGTCACAGCCTGCGACCCTATGGAAGACGAATCCTTACGCGATAAATACATTACTAATGCCGGAGACCCTATCAGCAAGGAAGAACTGAACAACATATTATCCGTCACCCAGCCTATTCCCAACCAGGATGACGCTGTAGAAGGAGATCAATATGTAGTACTCAAAAACAACCGTCCTGAATTGGGAGGTATCTGGCACTATGGAGTCGGCACAAAGATTTCCGGCAGCGATAATGATACGATCATATATGGTGCCAACGGAACTTATGAGATATATTATGAAGCTATTTCTAATGGTAAAATTGTAACCAGTGATATCTTTACCGTAACGGTCACCAATGTGTTTGACGAATGGATGGGCCTCTTTACCGGAGCCAAAGACAAGGCAGACGCCAATGCAACCAAGGCATGGGGATTCCGTGAAGTAAAATGGGGATCGGTCTGCAACATGGGGGCACATGGCGGATGGAAGTATACCAGTTCAGGATATACTCCGGAGTCTAATTTTGCATGGTGGGGATCAGTTAATCTTGCACAGGCAGGAGATCAGAGAATAGTATTCGAAATACAGGACACCAAGCTGAAGACTTATGATAAAAGTGGCAAATTACTGAATGAGGGAACGTTCCTCTTCGACCGCGAACAACCGGAAGATTTGGTTCAAGGCAGACTTACCACTAATATCCCCGTTATTGGAAGCAGTTATGATGACCTCGGCCAAAGTAAAGGGAAAAACAATGTATTCTGGATACTTACATTGACTGATGAGTATATCACTCTGTATCACCCGCAGAAATACACAGGTGGAGGTGACTGGGACGACTATGGTTGGTATGTATATTATGAATCCAAAGAATAATGCCTTATGAAAAAGATTATATTTATTGTAATAGCTATTATATTAGGACTAAGTTCCTGTCACGATGACGACTACATAACCGGTATACCCAGTTTTGGACCTCCGGAAGTGAACAACATGGCAGATAGAGTGAATGGACGCGTCGCATTAGGCTATGTGACCTACTATGGCAAAATGCTTCCCGACCCCACTTACATGACGCATATCAATTATGCTTTCGCCGAACTTTATGTTAAGAACAATGTCTATCAGAAGTTTGACTTGCAAGGTAACAAGGAACGTTTCAATCAAGTGAAGAAGTTAAAAGAAAGAAATAGCAATTTAAAGATATTACTCTCTTTTACAAATAGTGTCTCTAATACCGGTAATTCCCAGGACGGAGGTTTCTCCGCCCTGGCAAAGAGCGCTGAGATGCGCAAACAATTCGCTCAGGATTGCAAGAAGTTCGTTCAGCAGGAAGGCATAGACGGTATTGATATCGACTGGGAATTTCCCGGCATGACTTTCGGCAGTAACGCCTACGACCCGTTGGTTGACGTAGAGAATTTCACTCTGTTAATGAAAGATCTGCGCGAAACACTATCAAGTTCCACTTTACTGACCTACGCCGGGTATTGCAAGAACAAGCAACCGCAAGGAGCAGGATGGAAGTATATCGATGTGAAAGCTGTAGACCCCTATGTGGACTTCGTCAACATTATGACATACGACTTAGTGGGTGCCCCCGGTCATCAATCACCATTGAACAAACCAAGTGCCACCTGGGATTGCCAGCGTTCTGTCAACGAATATCTGAGTGCCGGTGTACCTGCCAATAAATTAGTTCTGGGTATTCCATTCTATGGAAGAGCACATTTCAACTCCGGTGGTTCTATCAATTACAGAGACATTGTCGACTTAAGCGCGGGAGAAGGCTATGTCATTGATAATTGGGATGAAGAGGGCAGCGTTCCGTACGTTACCAAGAACGGAGTATTCTATTGTGGTTATGACAATCCACGAAGCATTGCCGCAAAAGGTACATGGCTTTTAGGATTAGGCATGAAAGGTATGATGTTCTGGGACTACGATGGTGATGATAACCAGGGAACACTGCGCAATGCACTCTGGAATGCCGTAATGCAGGAAGACAAAGACGCCCAATTACATGACTTCATAAACAATTCGGATGGTTACAAAGCACTCGTCACCAGCTGCGACAAGATAATCAGCACCGGTCAATACATGGCGGGAACACTGATAGAGGAAACGACAACCTATCCTAATTATGAAGGATACCCGGTTAAGCTTTACGAATATTCAACCGGCAAGGACGTGCAAACCGGCGTTCAGAAAAAAGGCAAGGTATACATGCTCAATCCTACAGCCGAAAAGCTTGCAACCTGGATTGCAACTGCCGTATGGAAAGCGAAAGGTGACACTGATACGGATGCGATGGCAGCGGTATTGAAGCATATACAATTGCAGTCGGGAGCTCAGTTCCCGATATGCGGCATTGTATATGAAGACATGGACAACTCAGGATATTATCCTTATCTCTTCAAGGACGGAGTCACCGTGTATGCAGCAGACCGTTCCAAGTGGGCTACCGAAGATCCTGCCCATCCGGGAAATTACAGTTGCACGGACGATCAACTCAACTACGATGTTAAGGTAACCAACAATGACCTGAACACATATACCGGAACCTATGCCCGCATTTGCGGTACCCTGCGTGAAGATTATAAAGCATACGGCGGCACCGTTGATGTAGGAACAAGTGATTCTAAAGAGACCCGCAGCATTAAGTGGCTCGATGTGGTACGCGACCTTTATAAGGAAGCTTGGAACTCCAATGAAAACAAACTGATTACAGCATGGGCCAAAGCAAACTTGTAATACTCTAACTTAACACGGATACAGGAGGTTGTTCCACCCACCGGATGATTTTGCGATCTTCATTCATGAGTGAAAAAACATATAAATGGAGCAACCTCCTTTTTCTAAAGATAACAGAAAAGACAAACCGATATGAATAAACATTTCTTTTATCTTATCTTACTATTTTGCATCAGCAGTTGTCAGCCGATAACGAAGAAAATGATGAATATCGAAGGAGTGGTATCTTCGGAATACAACGGACAAATCATATATTTGGTTCCACGCCCCCATCCCACTCCGGAAACAGTAGATTCTGCCTATATTGTAAACGGAACTTTCTCCTTTTCCATTCCGGCAGATTCCGCTATTTACGATATTGTTATCAGCAGGCGGGCAAATGCACCTATACAACGTCTGCTCATTGTGGCAGAAAAAGGAACGCTGCATACCAACATGGGTATGAATAGTTCCGGAACCGGTACCCCACTCAATAACCAACTGCAACACTGGAAAGAACAGATGGAATCTGCCGGTGAAAAAGCAGCCTTACTATCGCAGAAAATCAATAAAAACAAAAAAGACAGTACCATTACAACAATCCTGAAAGGACAAAGGGATAGCATCTACGAAGATTTTGGTGACTCTACGTTCTGTTTCATTAAACAGAATCTGAATCCGTTAGGAGGATACTTATTCATGACGCTTGAGCACATGTTCAATGAGCAGCAAGCCAATGATTTAAAAAGACGTGGAATAGAAAAATGGAAACCCGAACCATGAGAAAACAAATAGACAGTATCTTTGTCTCCCTATTCTTTATAGCCTGCTGGATATTCTTCTTTTACTTCTATCCATATCATCTGCACTATAAAGAACAGATAACACTATGCGTACTCCAACCGGACTTTCTACAAACATACTTACAGAAACCGGCATTCCTGACCGAAATCTGTGGCGATTATCTTACTCAGTTTTTCCTGTGGACAGGTGGAGGAAGCAGTATATTAACCCTCACTTTTGTGTTCACCTGGCTGGGACTCCGGATAGCATTACGTAAGACCGGTATCACCAGCCATACATCCCTCTGGGCATTACTGCCCATAGTTGCCGAATGGGCATTATCCTGCCATTTGGAATATCTTCTTTCCATGTCACTTGGACTGATGTGCAGCGTCTGGGCATTCTTACTGTCAACATTGAGCACATCAACACGGACGAGGGGAATACTCCACGTAGTTATGCTTACCATCCTCTATTGCGCCGGAGGAGCACACTTCTTTGCATATGTCATTTTAGCCATAGTTTATGAGTGCAAGCACTTCAACAATTACAAGTTGTCCTTCTTCCTTCTACTCATCTCCCTCCTCATACCTATCGGAGGTAGTTATTTCTATTTTTTAACTCCCCGCCAATCATACTTCTATCCATTGATAAGCGGATACATGCTGCGTCAGCCTTTTGTCTTCCTCCTGACAGAAGGTTTTCTGCTACTCTCCCTCCTGCCGGTTTTTATTTTCCGGCAGTGTAAGCAATGGATTGCACTATTTACAGTCCTTACCCTGGGTACAATTACCATAACCAAAGCATACAACGCCTCCGAAGAAAAGACACTCGCCTTTTCATCCGAAGCCTACTTCGGACACTGGGATAAAGTAATCCGGCTCAACAAGACTAACTCCTACCCGACCTATCTCAGTGCCTACTACACCAATCTTGCCTATGCCCGCCAAAACAAGCTCTGCGATGAACTAATGCAACATTATCAGCCAGCTTTCCATGGGCTTTTACTACAAACCAACGAATCAACAGGCTATATATACGCCATGGCAAGTCCCGATGCCCTTATGGAATGCGGTGACATGGCACAAGCCCAGCACTCTGCCATGCTTGCTATGACATTTACCCCGCATCAGCGTTCTTCGCGCATGGTACGGAAACTGGCGGAAATTGCCATTATCAACGAAGATTATTCAGTTGCCCAAAAGTATCTACGCATGTTGTCCCATACTTCCTTGCACCGGAGCTGGGCAAAGGAGCGATTGGAACTTATTAAATCCGGTCAATGTGATTCCATCCCTTACTGGACCCATAAACGCCGGATGCTTCCGCAACAAGATACGTTGTTCTCCGCCAATCAATGGCGTACTGCACTGGCTAATTTAATCGAAAGCAATCCTCAAAACAAGATGGCTGCCGACTACCTTTTATGCTTCCACCTGTTGAATAAAGATCTGCAGCTTTTCAAGAAGGATTATGACCGTTACTATTATCCGGCATTCGGTTCGCTTCCATCCCGTCTCTATCAGGAAGCATTGATAGCATGTATGAATGAGAAAGAAAACCCGCAGGAACAACTGAAGCATTATCGCATCTCTGCTAAAGTTTACAAAGACTGTCTGCAATACCTCTCCATATACGAAGATGCCAAAGGAGACGGGCGGGCTTTGGAAAAGTTATTCGGAAAAACATATTGGTTCTATTACTATTATGCACAACTGAAACCATGAAAAGATCTATCATCCTGTTCATTGCAACCCTGACGCTTTTCTCCTGTGGAAAACGTTCACTTCAGGATTACACCGACTGTCCTGAACAGCCGCTCCTGTTTCCTGACTATACAGACATCACCATACCTTGCAACATCGCTCCGCTGAACTTCCAGCTGGAAGGTGCGGCAAACCTCTCCGTTATTATCCGGGGAAAGAAAGAGCATCAATTCGACAGCCAGTCCTACAGGCTCCAGTTCCCCATGAAGAAATGGAAAAAGATGCTTGCGGATGAAAAAGGGGATACACTGTCAGTGTCTGTCTATGCCTATATCTCGCAGCAAAAAATACATTACAAAGATTTCTACTGGTACATCTCGCCCGACAGCATAGACCGATACCTCAGCTACCGCCTGATAGAACCGGCTTATGAGATATGGAACATGCTGCAAATTTGCGAACGTAACCTTGAGAATTTCGACACCCGTCTTCTGGCCGATAACAATATCACAGATCGTAGCTGTATCAATTGCCATACATCCAACCGTGCAGCCAATCCCACTACATTTATGCATGTGCGTGGCAGTAAGGGAGGTACAATTTATAGTCGTGACGGGCAATTACGGAAAATCAATACCAAAACAAATCATACAGCTGGTGCTGTCTATGGAGAGATTTCCCAAGACGGGCGTTTCGGCATATTCACCACAGCCGAAATTATCCCCATTCTGCACAGCTATCGTACCGAACGCCTGGAAGTTTTCGATAAATGCAGTGATCTTATCCTGATAGATTTTGAACAGGGAACGGTTACCGATAACCCCGGTATCAGCGGAACGGAATATCAGGAAACCTTCCCTTGTTTCTCTGCTGACAACCATACCATCTATTTCTGCCGGGTACCCTATATCCCTCAGCCGGACAGTACCCGTCATATGCGCTATGATCTCTACTCCATCTCCTTTAATCCTCAAACCGGACAATTGGGTGATAGTATTCACGAAGTCTTCAGAGCTTCACCCGAAGGGAAATCCATTAGTTTTCCCAAATGCTCACCGGACGGCAAATACCTGCTGTTCTCCGTATCCGATTATGGTACTTTCCCCATCTGGCATCCGGAAACTAACCTTTGGATGCTGGAGCTTTCTACCGGAAATATTGATAAAATGGAAGAAACAAACGGACGGTACTCTGATTCCTATCATTCCTGGAGTAGTAATTCCCAATGGATAGCTTTCGCCTCCAAACGAGACGACCGGGTATATGGGCGTCCTTACTTTGCCCATGTATCCCAAGATGGAAGCGTAAGTAAAGCGTTTCTTCTTCCACAAGAAAATCCGGAAGCTTATCTGAATACGTTCAAGTCTTATAATATACCAGAACTTTACAATACAGCCGAGATGTATGATGCCCATGAATTGCAAAAAGCCTATTTCGGTAAAGAAACGGAGAACCTCCACTACAAATCAATCAAAAAATAGCATATCTGTCATTCTCCTACTCAACCTTTTTTCATTTAGGTTGTTCAATGGGCATTCACCAAAACCTAACTTAATAATGAAGACAATCTTTAAAGTAATGTTTCTGCTGTGCGCCATCGGCCTCGTTCCGTCTATGGCCAAAGCACAAGAAAAAGTGATTATTGACGACGAAGCATCTAACGGCATCGTCATGGTTACCATCGACAAAGCAGGCGACGAGATCGTCCGTATCATGAACGAATCACAGTTCAGATACATTCACGACCCACAGGCACCCCGCTTCCTGTTGATGGATAAAAAAGGAAAATTCGCCCTCGGTATCGGAGGATATGTACGTGCCACTGCCGAATATGACTTTGGCGGCATCGTAGACAACATGGACTTCATCCCTGCCTACATCCCGAATGCCAGCAAAGTAAAGAACCAGTTCCAGATGGATGCAAGTACTTCCACCATCTTCCTGAAACTGGTAGGACATACTAAGCTGCTGGGTGATTTCGTTGTGTACACTGCTGGTAACTTCCGTGGTGGGGACAAGGTATTCCAGTTGCGAAATGCGTACATGTCGTTCCGCAATGTGACAGTAGGTTATACCTACGGTGGTTTTATGGATTTGGCCGCATTGCCGTCCACTATCGACTTCCAAGGCCCTAACGGTGCTACTTTCTATCGTGCCACTCAACTGGCTTACACTTACAAAGGCTTAAAGAACTGGCGATTCCATGCATCCATAGAGGTACCCAGTGTGGATGGCACTACAAACGATCAACTCAGCGTAGCCCAACAACGTATGCCGGACTTCACCGCTTACGCCCAATATGGTTGGGGAGCTAACAGCCATCTTCGTGTAGGTGGCCTCGTTCGCAGTATGACATACACCAGCACGCTCAGCGATCATGCATCCGACGTTACCGGATGGGGTATACAGGCATCTACCTCATTTAATCTCAGTAAGAAATGGGAAATCTTCGGACAGGCTACTTATGGAAAAGGTATCGGACAATATCTGAATGACATAAGCAATCTGAATGTGGACATCGTTCCCAATCCCGAAAAAGAAGGAAAGATGCAAGCATTGCCTATGCTGGGCTGGTTTGCCGGGGCACAGTATAACATCTGCCCGAAAGTGTTTGTATCCACTACTTACAGTATGTCCAGATTGTATTCGGAGAACGGTTATCCCAACGATCAACCCAGTAGTTACCGTTACGGACAATATCTCGTAACCAATGTATTCTGGAATGTTACTCCGAATATGCAGGTAGGTGCTGAATACCTTCGCGGCTGGCGTACAGATTTCAATAATTCAACGCACCATGCCAACCGGATGAATTTGTTGGTACAATATTCTTTCTAAATCAGATATATAAATCAAGGAAGCCGCCTCAAAACAATGTTTCGAGACGGCTTCTGCTATATATAAAGTAATTATGAAATCAGAATCTGTAGTTGATACTAGCACCAAACACCTTGTTTGTACGACTATAGATATTTGTACCGCTCAATCCGGTATTATTATAGTTCTGAGATTTTTTAGTATAATCATCGTAGGTAGTCCACATGTAGCCAACGTTCAGGGCAGCTCTTTCAGTTAAATTCAACTTGGCACCAAAACCCAGAGTATAAGAATCACAAGAGAAACTGGTGTCACTCTGGTAATTGTCAGACAATCCATAGTCTGTAATCTGACCTCCACAACTCAAAGTCAAATGTTTGGTCACATCCCACTCAATACCGGCCAGATATTCGTTTGTTCCCTTTGTCAGATACTTCTGCTTACCACCGGCCATTCCTGCACTTTTATCATCAAAAAAGTGGTATTCTACAGATGCGCGCAATACCGGAAGAAACTCATAAGAAGCAGCTATAGAAAGCATGGAAGGGATATCATTTGGAGTATTCACACCATGCTTGTAATCAGCCAATTCACTTTCAGCAGCACCAATCATACGAAGCGAGTTCGCTTTAGTGGAATTTTCAATATTCAGGTTAGTCATGAACTCATACTTTGCACCAATATTCAGCTTACCCCACTTGGCATCCAAGCCGATAACCGGAGTAAATCCCCATCCGGTCTGATCACAATCCAAGTCTATGCCGATAAGCTCCGTACCAACAGGTATCGTTCCTCCGGCAGGAGAAGGCAAATCTACGGCAGCACTGGCTTTCAATGCACCCTGGTAACCACCGGTAAAGTAGTTCATCCGACCACCCGCAAAAGCAGAAAGCCATTCCGTTATCTTATAAGTCAAACCCAACTGTACAGAGTAGATGTACTGCTTGCCATCCATGTAGCTTTTCAACGAATAGGCATTGCTTGGAATTTTTTTGGCTCCCAATCCGCCTATCACCATAGCATCGAACATGGGAAGACCGTCGTCAAACGAAGCCTTTCCTCCGCCACCGGTAATACCGAAAAAGCCGGAGAGCGTCCAGTCACCCATCTTATAAGCGGCAAACAAACTGGGAATGACAGGCGCAGATGCCTTACCCTCATAATACTTATTCAGCCCCAGACCTTCGCACGAAGCATCGATATTCCTTGTTTGGAAAGCACTTTGAATACTCAAAGACATGTGAAAACCGTCATTGGGCAAAAAGGCCAAACCTGCCGGATTAGACAAAGCAGCGTCTATTTCAGTGGTAGCACCACGGGATAGCATACGAAGAAAAGCGGCATGCTGATTTGTATTCGTAAGGAGACCTCCTGCAAAAGTTGAAGTTGAAACGATTAGCAACATAAGGCTAATCAACGAAAATTTTCTCATCTAAATCTTTTTTAATTGTTAGCGGGCGCAAAGTTACAATAATATTGCACACCAAAAAGTCTTTTGTGCAAAAATATCAGATTGAGCCCATAATTAATTGAAAACAGAAACTGTTTCTAATGAAACTGATATAAATAAATCAGCACAATTCATTTCCGCCTCTCCTCCCCCTTCCACACCTCCGTATCCTTTCATTCATAGACATTAGCGGGTGGAAGGGGTATTAAGAAGAGACTTATTCAGCAACGTTCATTATCCTATCATATATAGTGCACAGATAGCATCTGCATATAGGATATACTTGTTTTGCCATAGGAATTGTCTACTGTTTACTATCATCAACAAGTATGTTGACGTCTGTCAGTAATCTTATTGACTGATATTGACATATCTATTGACAGCCGTCAACACTCAATATTGCCTTATACAAAACAGGACAATGTACTACCTATCAACGAAAAGAGCCATATCCCCATCCTTCCACCCGCTAATGCCTATAAAACAGCACCTATGTTTCTGAACCTTATTATCTATACGCGTGTTATATTATATACAATAAATTCTAAAAACTTCAGAAGTTATGGCATATACAGTTGCTTTTTTCGGCACCAAGCCCTACGACGAGGCTTCGTTCAATGAGAAGAATAAAGAGTACGATTTTGAACTTCGTTATTATAAAGGTCATCTGAACAAACACAATGTGATACTGACACAGGATGTAGACGCTGTCTGCATATTTGTGAATGACACCGCAGATGCGGAAGTACTCCGCATGATGGCTGATAATGGTGTTAAACTACTGGCACTGCGTTGTGCCGGATATAATAATGTAGACCTGAAAGCTGCTGCAGAATGTGGCATAACAGTAGTACGCGTACCTGCCTACTCTCCGTATGCCGTAGCAGAATACACCGTTGCCCTTATGCTATCGCTGAACCGGAAAATTCCCCGTGCTACCTGGCGTACCCGTGACGGTAATTTCTCTCTCCACGGATTGCTCGGTTTTGACATGTATGGAAAGACAGCCGGCATTATCGGTACCGGAAAGATTGCCAAGAAACTGATTATGATTTTGCGAGGTTTCGGCATGAACATACTGGCATATGACCTATATCCTGACTATAACTTTGCCCGCGAACACCAGGTGGTATATACCACACTCGATGAACTCTATCATAGTTCGGATATCATTTCCCTGCACTGTCCGCTTACGGAACAAACCAAATACCTCATTAACGACTACTCCATCAGTAAGATGAAAGACGGCGTAATGATTATCAATACCGGACGCGGACAACTGATACATACCAATGCACTGATAGAAGGACTGAAGAACAAGAAAATCGGTTCCGCCGGACTGGATGTATACGAAGAAGAAAGCGAATATTTCTATGAAGATCAGTCCGACCGCATCATTGATGATGATGTACTGGCACGCCTGCTCTCTTTCAACAACGTGATTGTAACTTCGCACCAAGCCTTCTTCACCCGCGAAGCACTGGAGAACATTGCCACTACTACTCTGCAAAACATCAACGACATCAAAAATGGAAAGGTATCAGAGAATGAAGTGAAAATTCAGAATTAACAATAAAGACAGTCAATAAATAAATGCTAACATTCGACTATAAACATTTTCATAGTCAGTTTGTTACTTCGGTATATCAAATATTTAAAGAAAGGAATAAATTATGAAAAAAGTAATAGACAAAGCGGAAAGCCGTGGACGTGCTCTATATGATTGGCTCGACAGCCACCATACATTCAGTTTCGATACATATTACAATCCCCGCCGTATGAATTTCGGTGCATTGCGCGTATTGAACGACGACCGTGTGGAAGCTGGTAAAGGCTTCGGTACCCACCCGCATAAAAACATGGAAATTATCTCCATTCCCCTGAAAGGAAAGCTGAAACATGGCGATAGCAATAAGAACAGCCGCACCATCACCATAGGAGACATACAAACCATGAGTGCCGGTACCGGTATTTATCACAGTGAAATGAACGGCAGCGATACCGAACCGGTAGAATTCCTGCAAATCTGGGTAATGCCGGAGAAGCTGAATACACCGCCCGCCTATCAAGATTACGACATCCGCCCGTTCTTGCGGAAGAATGAACTGGCACTGATCGTTTCGCCGGATGGCGATGCCCCTGCCAAGATGTTGCAACAGACATGGTTCTCCATCGGAGAGATAGAGGCGGGAAAAAAGATCGGCTATCACATGCACCAATCCCACGCAGGTGTGTATATCTTCGTGATTGAAGGTGAGGTGAAGGTGGATGATACCGTACTTTCACGCCGTGACGGCATGGGCGTATACGATACCCACAGCTTTGAGCTGGAAACCCTGAAAGACTCGCACATTCTGCTGATGGAAGTGCCGATGTAAGTCTTTTAGATAAAAATAACAGCAAAAACCAAAGGTTTGTGTAGCGTTTTTCGTAATATTGCGCTATAAATTAACCCGTGCATGAAACTTGATTACATTTACCATAGCGGCTTCGCGATTGAAGCGGACGGAGTGACGGTCATTATCGATTACTACAAAGATTCCTCTGAAACGGAATATAATAAAGGGATCGTTCATGACTATCTGTTGGGAAGACCCGGAGAACTATATGTACTCTCTTCCCATTTTCACCCCGACCACTTTAATCGCGAAGTTCTTTTATGGAAAGCCGAGCGCCCGGATATTCACTATATCTTCTCCAAGGACATCCTGAAACATCGTCGTGCCACGCGCGAGGATGCCACCTATATTAATAAAGGAGATGTGTACGAAGATCCGAATATCCGTATCGAAGCATTCGGTTCCACGGACGTAGGTATCTCTTTTCTCATTGACCTGCAAGGTGTCCGGCTCTTCCATGCCGGAGACTTGAACAACTGGCATTGGAGCGAAGAATCCACTCCGCAAGAAATCCGGAAAGCGGAAGGTGACTTCCTTGCCGAAGTGAAATGCCTTCAGCAAACCGCCCCGTCGGTAGATGTAGCTATGTTTCCAGTGGACAACCGCATCGGAAAAGATTATATGAGAGGTGCGGAACAATTCGTGGAACGGATAAAAACTGCTATCTTTGTACCTATGCACTTCAGCGAGGAATACAAAGGCGGAAATGCTTTCCGGGAGTTTGCCGAAAGCAAAGGTTGCCGTTTCTTGTCCATAACCCACCGGGGTGAAAGTTTTGATATTAATCAATAAAACATACGCATTATGAAAAATTTGACACACCTCCTTTTTGTACTCTTATGCATTTGTCTGCCTGTTGCAGTACATGCTCAAAAAGACAAAGACGACGATGATGATGACAGCAAGTATCTAGCGGGCGCAGTACCCGAAGTAGATGGCAAAGTTGTATTTACCAAAGAATTCAGTATTCCCGGTATGTCTCAGCAAGAGATCTTCAACCGCATGCAGAAATGGATGGAAGCACGGCTGAAAAAGAATGAGAATAACAGCCGCGTAGTCTATACGAACCCGGAAGAAGGACAAATAGTAGGTACGGGAGAAGAATGGATTGTATTCAGTTCAAGTGCACTCTCACTGGACCGTACAAAAATACTCTACCAACTGTCCGTGGTTTGTGCACCCGAGAAGTGCACAATGGAAGTTGAAAAGATTCGTTTCAATTACCGTGAAGGAAAAGAGAAGTATACGGCAGAAGAATGGATCGTAGACAAATATGCACTGAATAAGGCTCAAACCAAATTGGTGCGCGGACTTGCCAAATGGCGCAGAAAAACAGTCAACTTTGTAGATGACCTCGCTCTTGGAGCAGCAGAAGCCCTTAGCGCAAGTACTGCCAAGAAAACTGCCGAAACAGAGCAACCGGAAACCAAGAAAGAGGCAAAGAGCGCTGTAAGCTCAGGTCCGATAGTGATTGCTCCTAAAGCTGAAGTAGAAGTAAAAACTCCGGCTGAAACAACCAAAGTAACCGTTGTACCTGCTACCCCGCTTACTCCGGCCACTCCTGTTGCTTCTGGTACAGTGCCTGGCTATAAAGAAGTAGCTCCGGATCAACTACCGACGAATGCCATCCAAATGGGTGCAGGCAAATTAGTACTTGTAATTGGTACAGATGCTTTCAATATGACCATGATGACAGCTAATGCAGGTGGTTCATTGGGCAAATCTTCAGGTAAGCCTGTTATCTTCAGTTTCCTTTCACCTGATCAACCTTACGAGCAGATGGAAGCTGCAGAAACTTATACCGTTCGTTTCTATCCGGCAAACCAAACAGAACCTTCAGTTGTTCTGGAATGTAAGAAGATGCCTTCACAGGCTCCTATGGAAGGTCAGCCACGCATGTATGTAGGCGAAATTCTAAAGGCATTCGTAAAATAATCACTAATAACTAATTACTTAATTACGTGGAAATAAAAGCTAAATTCGATCATTTTAATATCAACGTCACCGATCTGGAACGTAGTATTGCTTTCTATGAAAAAGCATTGGGATTGAAAGAACATCACCGTAAAGAAGCCTCGAACGGCTCTTTCACGCTGGTTTACCTGACAGACAACAGTACTGGTTTCTTACTGGAACTGACCTGCCTGAAAGATCATCCGCAAGCTTATGAACTTGGAGAGAACGAAAGCCATCTATGCTTCCGCGTTGCCGGTGATTATGAAGCTATTCACCAATATCACAAAGAAATGGGCTGGGTATGCTTTGAAAATACAGCTATGGGATTGTACTTCATCCATGACCCGGATGATTACTGGATAGAAGTACTTCCGGCAAAAGGATGAAAAAATGATAAGATGGTAAAATGAAAAATGGTAAGATGATAGGATTGTATTTCCTCATCTTACCATTTTTCATTTTACCATCTTATCATCTTATTTATGACGATTCGCTCTTTTCTTTCGTATGTCCGCCTTCATCTTGGCAGCACCGGAACCATGTTTTCCGGTAATATACGATTTCTTTTTGGCCTTAGTCTTTACCTTTCCATCTTCCTTGGGCTTGTCTTTTTTTCCTTTAAAGACGATACCTCCCATTATTGCATCTTCTATACTCATATATTCGTTTTCTATTATTATATTATAAGCCAGGGTACAAAGATAATAATTTTCCCACACTTTTCTGACATCTATGAGATACAATCCTATTTACTATGACAATGGGAAACAGACTGTGATACAGGCTTTCTCACTTTCAATCGTATAACTACCGTGGAAGATCTCAATGAACAGACGGTTGATATCATGCTGTATCTGGCGTAATCTATCCGGTGATGATGCAGACAACGGACTTCCGATAACCACCAATTTAATTTCTTGCTCACCACCCACCACGATCAGTTTATGAAACTTACTGCTGTCAATGCGGAGCATCAACGACTCCACATCGTGTTCAAAAGTTACGGTAGCGAGATTCCCCTCCTGCATACCCGCCATATAAACCGCATCCCGACAGAGTTGCACGACATCATACGACTGTACATCAAAGCGCATCATTCCCGATTCCAGACGTGATAAATCAAGCACATTGTTTACCAGTGTTATCAGCTTTTCTGCATTCACTGTAATACTGGATGAATACTCAGTTCTCTGCTCGGTAGAAAGCGTATCTCTTTCTACCGACAATAGTTTGGAGAGATGAACAACACTATCAAGAGGTATCTTTATATCATCGACTATATTCTTCAAAAATATATCCTTCATGTGATTGGCTTTCCGGGCAAGTTCACTTACTGCACGGGTCTCGGCTTCGTCTTTCCTCAGCAAAGAACGGAAATACAGAGTACGGACAGTAAATACCAATATTATAATAAGGAGTACATATTCCTTTTTCATATCCTAACTCTTCAGCATCCCCCTTCATCTGTTTAGCCTGCAAAATGGCATATTCAATATTGCCTCTGGAACATTGTAAATCAAGCGCTGCCTCCCAGGCGGAAAAGTAATATTCATAGGATTTCTGGCGATAACAGCATTCTTTCAGAACTGCCAACCGCCGTTCCATTTCCGGCAAATCTCCACGATATTGCGAATAACGGAACACCTCATGGGATAACATCAATTCAAGACGCCCGTTACCCAAAGCTCTTGCTGCTTTCAGAGCCGAATCAACAAGTTCAATGGACCAGTCTGCCCTGATGTTCTGTTGATACATATCTCTCAGGTACTCTACGCGTACCGTATCTGCCGGCATATTATGATATATCTTAAAGATACTGTCGCGCAAGGTTTGTTCCTCAGGAGTCAGTCCGGCTGAAACACGTAGTACAGAACCTAATAATATCAGTAGAATATAAAGTCTCCGCCTCATACATCACTCCTTTCTACCAGGGGATGGATAAAGACGAATGCTCGAAGATCCGGCAAGTGCATTCAATGGCAATCTGACCTCATGACTCATATTGGAAAAGAAAAGGCTTTTATTCTTCACTGACTCCTCGGCCATGATTCTGGCCTCCTCCAGTTTCTTTCGGGAAATGGTGAGTTGTTTATTCTGCCGTCTGAAGAAAAAGAAACAGATTAAAACGATAGAGCTTAGAAGCAAAGCTATCCCGATGAAGTAAGAGAGCAGACGGTTGGCCTGTTCTTTATTCTTCAACTCAAGCTCGTCTATCTGGTAAGTAGCACGTAAGTCTTCAATTTCTTTGCTATAAACATGTTGGTAGACAGAATCATACTGATTGCTCAACTTTTGATAAGTTTGACAGGCTTCCTCATAATTCCCCTCTTCTGTTGCATGCTGTGCCTTTTGCCTCAATGAAATGCTGTCAGAGGCTGTTACGCTAAAAGCAAATAGTCCCCAGAACAGTATCAAACCCTAAAGTTTTATTTTCATTTACTTGAAATTACATAGTTTCAATAAGAAGTATATATACGATCTCCGTCATATGTACGCTACAAAGATAGCTTTTTTCTACTAATAGACTGCATTTTTCGTATCTTTGCCGACAACTTTTAAAGATTGAATAGAATGAACACTATGCTGCTTACTGCTGATAAAGACCCAATGGGTGCTGCTATTGCCGACTACAACAAACGACACAAGGCCGAACGACTGCGTGTTTTTTCTTCACAATTCGATGAGGATGAAATTCCGGTAAAGGAATTGTTTCGTACGGAAAAGCAGATGCCTCTTTTGGAACGTACTGCCCTACAAATGGCTACGGGAAAGATCCTGGATGTAGGAGCCGGAAGCGGTTGTCACAGCCTTGCCTTGCAGGAAGCAGGCAAAGAGGTACATGCCATTGATATTTCGCCACTTTCAGTAGAAGTTATGCAACAACGCGGCGTACGGCATGCCACATTGCTCAATCTGTTCGATGAGCATTTCCATGAGACATACGACACGATATTAATGTTGATGAACGGCTCGGGAATCATCGGCAAACTGGAAAATCTGCCTGCCTTCTTCAAAAGGATGAAGCAATTGCTACAACCCGGTGGCTGTATCTTTATGGACTCCAGCGACCTGCGCTATCTGTTTGAGGAAGAAGACGGAAGTTTTGTGATCGACCTGGCAGGCGACTATTATGGAGAAGTAGATTTCCAGATGCAATATAGGGATATCCTGGGAGAGTCATTCGACTGGCTTTACATTGATTTCCAGACACTCAGTCTTTATGCGGCCGAAAATGGTTTCCAAGCGGAGTTGGTAAAAGAAGGAAAGCACTACGATTATTTAGCCAAGTTGACCTTAAAATAAGGTCAACCTGGACTTTCTGTTTGTTATTTCTTTGACAACATTTCGTCAATCTTCTTCGTTAATGCAGCAAATTCCTTCTCATTGTACAGGCGGGTCAGTATTACAATGCGCCCATCTTTATCAATCAGTACATTGCGGGTAATTCCGGCATTGCGAAGCGCATATTTGGCAAAAATATCTGCACCGGGGTCTAAGCCCAAGGGATAAGTAATGCCAGTCGACTTGCCGAACGCAATTACTTTGTCCAACGGTTCATCACGGTCTATGCCGATAAGGGCAAATGCAGAATTATCTTTATGCTTCAACCAGATATCCTTTTCTATGAAAGGCATTTCTTTACGACATACTCCACACCAACTGGCAGTGAACTGTAACATCACCACTTTGCCACGGAGTTCGGAAAGGGTAACCTTCTTACCGTCTGTCAGGGTAATGGTAAAGTTGGGAGCCATCTCCCCTACTCTTACAATGTAGCCGGTGCTATCGGCAGTTACTTCCTGTGCTTTGCCCGATAAACTACAAAGGACAAACAGGATAAACATCAAACTCTTTACTACTTTCATTGATCTTATACTTTTAAGTTATTCTCAAAACGGGAACAATAACGGAAGTACAAAGATCATCACAATTCCCATAATTATCTGTAAAGGCAAACCAACTTTAACATAATCCATGAATGTATAACGTCCCGCAGGCATCACCAAAGCGTTGGGTGGAGTAGAGAATGGAGAAGCAAAACACATGCTGGCTGCCACGGTTACGGCAAACAGGAATGGATATGGACTCAAATCCAATTGTATGGCAGCCTGGAGGGCAATCGGAGCCAAAAGTACTGCTGTAGCTGTATTACTAATAAACATAGTCATCAGCGAAGTAGTGAAATAAATACCTGCTAATAACACATAAGGCCCGTAACTACCCAATCCGTTTACCAATGACTGAGATACCAAATCGGAGGCTCCGGTCTTTTCCAGCGCCAGCGACATGGGCATCATAGCGGCAATCAATACAATACTTTCCCAGTTAATAGTTTTATATGCCGCTTCCACATTCCTGAAACAGCCAGTAAGCACCATTAGCAGACCTGCAATCATTACTGCCGTTACCGGGGCAATAGGGATGAAGTCGAACATCATCATTACCACCATTCCCAACATGATTATGGCAGCAACAGGTGCTTTATGATTCAATGTTACTTTAGCAGCCTCAGCAAGCGGTTGTCCAAGTACTACCCAATCGGAGGGATCTTCACTCAAACGCGCTATATTCTCCCATGTTCCCTGCACTAACAGCACATCTCCCGAATGCATCTTTTCATCTTTCAGATTTTTCAGGATATACTGGCGCTTGCGTTGGATACCCAGGATATTCACACCATATTTTTCCCTGAAACCTGAATCTTTTACCGGCTTATTTACCAGATTGGAGGCAGGCATCAATACAATTTCAGCAATACCTATTTCTGTAAATTCCAGTTCTTCACTTTTTGCTTCTACCGTACCTTCCGCTGCATGGGTATCCAGCAACTTTAATGTATTTTCTTCGGCAAAATGTTCTACATTGGTAAAATCACCCAGTACATACAAAATATCATTCTCTTGAATAACAGTATCAGCAGCAGCCATTTCCTGGCTCATCGTCTTAAAAAAGTGACGACGGGAAGAGGATGACTGACGCCGAACTTCCATTATACCTACATTATAGCGTTGTGGAATACTTAATTCCTGTATAGTCTTTCCGGTTAAAGGCGATTTACTTTCTACCTGTACCCGACACAAATTCTGAAACAGTTGGTACTCTCCCGCCAATTCTTTCAACGATTTGTTCTTTTTACCCTTACGGTCCTTGTCACCTTTCTTAGTCAGGAAAATCTTACTCAATGGAATTAAGATTATCAATCCGACAGCCACACAAACCAATCCTACAGGAGTAAACGAGAAAAATGTAAGAGGTGTATATCCTGCAGAGGTCAATGCTTCCTGAATTACAAGGTTCGGCGGTGTACCGATAAGCGTCATCATACCTCCCATACTACTGGCAAACGCAAGCGGCATCAACAGGCGGCTGACATTGATCTGCGTCCCCATAGCCATACTGACTACAATGGGAAGCATCAAAGCTACTGTTCCGGTATTGCTGACAAAAGCACCGATGAAGGCAGTCACCAATACAATAAGAACGAAAAGTTTCAACTCACTGTCACCAGCTAACTTCAGAATACGACTACTTATCATCTTTGCCAATCCCGTCTGAAAGATAGCACCGCCCACAACGAACAATCCTATCATCATTATAACAACAGAATTAGAGAAGCCAGTCAATGCTTCTTCCGGGGTCAGAATGCCGAATATAATTAGTAACACCAAAGCACAAAGCGCAACTAAATCCGAACGCACTTTGCCACTCATAAAGAATATCGCAGAAAGAAATAAAATAATGAGAGTAATATACATATAGATATAAAATTTGTCTGTTATTAAACAATCCAATAGAGTATTTTGTTCTAAGGCGTTGCAAATATCACAAAAATCAAGACAATAGACAATAGAGTGAATCCATTTTGAACTAAATAAGCGACAAAAATCTCACTAAATTATAAATAAAAGCTAGATTATTAACATTATATTTATAACTTTGAATCCGGGAATGCTATTATAAAATTACGTCTTTCATCAGTTAAATTCTATAACAATAATGGGAAACGACAACACTATTACAGGCATCTTCAATGGGACAGTCCATCTGGAATACCTACCATGTATTAATTATGCAATGATACACAACCATGTGCCCTCATGCAATTTCTGCGAACTCATGAACAGTGATGAAGTCGACTGGAATAACATCAAAGTATCCATAGACGGAGAACTTATTAAATACTCAGAAAGCATTCTTGAGATAATTCCACCTGGACAGAACATACAAATCAACAATCTGGAAATATCACCTGAAAATGGAAAATTAATCGAATTGACAGAAGGCATCGATACTACCTTTCATCTGGTTGTTATGATTTCCGGTGAGATAGCCCATCAGCAAACGTTTCCTATCAAACTGATGGCATACGATCAGTGGAGCGGCTCCAGTATCATGCCCGAACTCTTAGCTACATTTGTTACTCCCAATCACCCCATACTTTCAAGAATAAGCGTAAGGGCCTCACAATTCCTCGAAAAGTGGACCGGAAATTCCGCCTTAGACGAGTATCAGACACAGGACCCCAACCGAGTACGTGCACAGGTAGCTGCTATTTATGAGGCTCTCCGGTCTGAGTCTTTAATATATTCTACGGTTCCGGCCAGCTTTGAAACTTCGGGGCAGCGTATCCGCTTGGTAGATAATGTACTCACCAGCAAGCTGGGTACATGTATAGACCTGACTTTACTCTATGCTTCCTGTCTGGAGGCAAATGGCATTCATCCTCTTTTAGTCTTATTGAAAGGACATATATTGGTAGGCGCATGGCTTACAGAAGATATTTATCATCAAACCGTAGGCGATGATGCTTCCTTTCTACTCAAAGGGAGTGCAAATGGCATCAGCGACATTGTATTAGTTGAGACAACCGCAGTGGCATCCTCTCAAAACATCTCATTTGAAGAAGCCGCTACAATGGCTCAGAGAGAACTTAAAGAAGAAAACAGATTCGAGCTGTTTATCGATGTATATAGGTGCAGACTGGATAAAATCCGCCCATTGCCGCAACGCATAAACCATAACGGTGAATGGCAAATAGAAAACAGTGGAATAGAGCATGAGAACGTAACCCAAAGAATACACCAACTGGACCGGTATGAAATAAAACTGGAGGACAGCAAGGATGAAATAACCAAGCAGATTATTTGGGAAAGAAAACTGCTGGACTTTTCTCTACGTAATAATCTGATCAACATCCGGCTTGGCAGAAGAGTCATACCATTCATATCTTTCGAAATTGACCATCTGGAAGATCATCTGCAAGCCGGAGAAAACTACCAGATATTACCCAGTCCTGCTAAAAGTAAAATAGAACCTGGTGAGACAGGGCTCTATGATTCTTCTTTATGGAAAGGGAATTTGGAAAAATTAGTAATCAGCGAACTGAGAAACAAAAAACTTCGTTCTTATCTGACCGAAAGCGAACTTCAGAACTCACTCAAATTTGTATACCGTACATCGCGAACCGCCATCGAGGAAAATGGCGCCAATTCACTGTTCCTCGTTTTAGGAGTCCTGAAGTGGTACGAGTCTTCTAAGAGTGTGAAACCACGCTTTGCTCCTATCTTACTGTTACCGGTAGATATTGTGCGTCGTGGAGGCTTAAGTGGATATATCATCCGCACCAGAGACGAAGAAATCATATTGAACATAACGCTCGTCGAACTATTGAAACAACAGTTCAGTGTTAATCTTTCCGGGTTGAATCCGTTGCCAAAAGATGATAGTGGGGTAGACCTGAAAAAGATATTCGCTACGATTCGCACCTGCATCCGTAATATGAAAGGTTGGGACGTAGTAGAAGAATCCATGTTGGGGTTATTCTCATTCAACAAGTTTGTCATGTGGAATGATATTCATACCAATGCAAGCAAAATGAAAGAGAATGCCATTATAGCCAGTCTGATGGAAAATCGCATTCAATGGCAAGATACAGCTCCGGAGATTGACGCCAGAGAAATAGACAAAAATCTTGAACCTATCAATTTTGCCATTCCTGTTGACGTTGATTCTTCGCAGCTTGAAGCTGTCATTGAATCAGGAGAAGGAAAGAGCTTCATATTGCATGGTCCTCCGGGAACCGGCAAATCGCAGACCATTACCAATATGATAGCCAATGCTCTGTATAAAGGGAAACGTGTGCTATTCGTAGCGGAAAAGATGGCGGCACTTTCTGTAGTGCAAAACCGTCTGACCAAGATAGGATTAGATCCATTCTGCCTGGAAATACATTCCAATAAAGTCACTAAATCCCATTTTCTGGCGCAGCTTCAGAAGGCTATAGAAGTCATTCATATCCAGTCTCCCGCTGAGTTTGAAAGCACTTCAAAGCAATTATTCGAGCGTAGAAGAAAACTGATCGATTATATGGAAGCATTGCATCATTCCCATGCTTCCGGTTTCTCTCTTTACGATTGTATTACACACTATTTATCGATACAAGGAGATGAATTGTCTATCGACTTTTCTCTGTTGCCCGCCATCACGAAGAATCAACTGACAGACTTTTGCGAAAAGATCCAGGAACTGGATACAGTTTTTCAGATAACAGGACATCCGCAAGACCACCCACTAAAGGGGCTGGAGCCATACGAAACTTCCATAGAAAGCTCTCAGAAACTACAAGCCGGAATCAGGCGCTTTATAAATTTATTCACCTCAATTACCGCTAACAGAAAGTTGCTTTCAAATAGCCTGGGAATCTCGATACCTGATAATTGGGATGGGATCAACTGGATGGGCAAGATAAGTAACCAACTTCTATCCATCCCATATCTGAACAAAACGCTATTGGAAATAGGTGGCAATACCGATTTGATAGAAGAATGGAAAGATGTTGTCCTGTTCGGCCGTAAACGAGACCAGTTACAAGCTGAACTGGGCAAAGAATACGCACTTCAAATTCTGGAAGAAAATGCATTTACCCTTCAGCAAGAATGGAAAGATATCGAAATGAAATGGTTCTTACCTAAATTCTTTGCAAAACGTTCTTATCTGAGAAAGCTCAGACTTTACAATACGAATTTGCAGGCAATGCAAATACCAAGCCTGTTAGAAAAGCTCAATGCTTATCAAAATAATAATAAGGTCATTCAAGAACAATCTTCCGAATTGTCATCTTCTTTCGGTTTCTTAGGAAGAAAGAACAAAGAGAAATGGAATGATATTGATTCTATACTTAAGAGTCTTCCGACGATTTACAACACTTTATCGGAATATGCAGCAATAGTTCAACAGCCATTTGCAGAAGTTCTGAATCAATTTGCAAATAAAATTAGTATTGACTGGAACATATTCCAGCAGTCTAATGAAAACACATTCAAGCAATTGATCGATACATCCAGCGAATTGAATACGGTTCTCAATGAAATTAAAGGTTTATGCTACATACAACTGCCGGATAATAATCTTGAAATGAAACTACCGATTCTACTGAATACCTGGTTAACTCACTTCAATATGATTAAAGACTGGGGACAATGGTGCATCCGTAAGAAAGAATTGGAATCTTTACATTTAACCATAGTTATCAACTATATAACAGATAAGCATAAAAGCGGATCGGAAGCTGCTGATGCATATATGAAGGGCATTTATCACCAATTAGCGCTAAAAACCATTGATGCAGATGAAACTTTGCGTCTTTTCAACGGATTGCTATTCGAAGAAATGATCAGCAAATACAAACAGTTGACTGTAGACTTTCAGGAGTTGAGTAAAAAAGAGCTGTACTGTAGATTAGCGGCCAAAATCCCATCACTGACAATGGAAGCCGCCTCCAGTTCCGAAATAGGAATTCTAAAAAGGAATATTTCAAATGGAGGACGCGGCACATCTATCCGGAGAATTATAGATCAGATACCAACTCTGTTGCCCAAGCTATGTCCATGTATGTTGATGAGTCCGATATCAGTGGCTCAATATATAGATCTGGATGCAGAGAAGTTCGATCTTGTTATCTTCGACGAAGCATCACAGATGCCTACCAGCGAGGCAGTCGGTGCAATAGCCCGCGGCAACGCATTAGTAGTAGTAGGTGATCCCAAGCAAATGCCTCCGACAAGTTTCTTCTCCTCTTCACAAGTTGATGAAGAAGAGGCTGAATTTGATGATATGGAGAGTATTCTGGATGATTGTATCTCATTATCCATTCCATCCCGTTACCTGACCTGGCACTACCGGAGCAAACACGAAAGTCTGATTGCTTTCAGTAATTCCCAGTATTATAATGGAAAACTATATACCTTTCCTTCTGTGGATGACAGAGTTTCAAAAGTACGCTTAGTTCAGATAGATGGTACGTATGATAAAGGACGTACACGCAGCAATCATGCCGAAGCGGAAGCCATTGTGAAAGAAATACTGAACCGGCTACGTATACCTGAAGTTCCTGAAAAGAGCATAGGTGTCGTATCCTTCAGCCAGGTGCAGCAAAATCTGATAGAAGATATGCTCATTGAGGAGCTGAACAAATATCCTGAATTGGAAGAAAAAGCTTTCCAAAGTAATGAACCTATTTTCATCAAGAATCTAGAAAATGTGCAAGGTGATGAACGGGATATTATTCTTTTCTCTATAGGATACGGTCCGGACAGGAACGGCAATGTATCTATGAATTTCGGACCATTGAATAATCAAGGCGGTGAACGTCGTCTGAATGTAGCCGTATCGCGCGCACGTTACGAGATGATTATATTTTCAACCTTACGCTCCGAACAAATAGATTTAAAACGCACAAAGTCCAAAGGTGTGGAAGGCTTAAAAAGATTCCTTGAATTTGCAGAACGCGGCACCTCACCTGTTCCGGCCATCCAGCTCCAGAACCTGCAACAAAGTAATCTCATCACTTTAATTGCACAAGAACTTACTCAGCGTGGTTATAAAGTGGAAACTCTGGTAGGGCGGTCTAATTTTAAAGTAGATTTAGCGATTGTTAATCCGCTGCAACCAGACACATATATTCTGGGAATCTTATGTGACGGAAGAAACTATTATGAAACAAAAACCACCAGAGACCGTGAAATAGTACAACCGAATGTCTTGCAAATGCTCCACTGGAATGTGATGCGTGTATGGTCTGTCGACTGGTTTGAACATAAGGAGAACGTCGTGAAGCGCATTATCAAAAAGCTGGAAGATTTAAAAAACACAAAAGTAGAAGAACAGCCTCCCCTCCTTCCGGCAGAGAATAATGTTCTGAAAACATTCAGTATAGAGAATGAACCTGTTGTAGAATTGGTGAACAATCGAGAAAAAGAGTATACATTCGCTAACTTGCCCGATATCGGTTACAGTACAGATATCGATACCGTAATAACTTCTTCCTATCAGGTTAAAAAACAACTTCAACAAATAGTCAAGATTGAACAACCTATAACAAATACTCTACTATATAAAAGGATATTACGAATTTGGAATCTGACAAGAGTTACCACCCGTTTACAGCTATTTATCGACAGTCTTCTTAAAGATGCATATAAAGACCCTTTATCGGGAGATACTATAATTTACTGGGAAGATGAAGAGAAAGCTAAAGACTGCGACTTTTACCGCATCAACTCCAAACGCGATATTCTGGATATTCCAATCCTGGAAGTAATGAGTGCCGCCCGCTATGCCATAGAGCAACAAATATCCATGCCGACTGAAGATCTGAAACGGCTGACTTCCCAACTTCTCGGTTTCAGTAGGAAAAGGAACAATCTAGATATGATAACGGAACAGGCCATACAATTGCTGATTGACAAAGAAATATTCAGCCATGCGAACGGAATGGTATCCATGAACAATTAGGGTTCATGGCTACTTTCTTACGAAGGGGAAACAGGATGAAAAAGAATGTCTGCCTAATAGTCTTCGATAGTGGAATTTCCGAATATATCCTTTTTAATCATAATCGTATTACCATTATCATCTTCAATAATCGTATTACCTAAAATGTCTTTTTTGACTGTTTTTATTTTCTTGACTGACTATCGAATATTCGTAACTATCCTCTATAGAATTAACACTATAGCTCTTCATTATATGGGGAGCTAAAACAAACTGAACTGTAAATTAGGATAAATAGAATCTTTTTCATGGCATATTTCTTTGGGGTTGTAACAAAAATAATATGGGAAAATGATAACTAACTGATGAATTCTATATATATTGATAGGAAAAAAACCAAAATTAACACTTTTCATGTGCTACAATCGTATCGTTTTAGGAGGCTCGGACTACATTCGGTCTACACTTGCACGATTTTCTACCCAAATGGCAGGGTAGCTAAGTTACTGAAGGTCAATAAACAACAAATGCCCCAAGTATTTCTACTCAGGGCATTTTGTTCGTTTTGAGGTTCCTGGCGGATTCGAACCGCCGTACACGGTTTTGCAGACCGCTGACTAAGCCACTCATCCAAGGAACCAATCTTTTCTCATTTGCGGTTGCAAAGGTAGTACATTTTTTGAGAACTCCAACTATTCGCAGCAATTTTTCTTCTTTTCTTTTTTCGTCGCACTACACTCTGCACGCTTCTCATCCATCAATCGCTTTAAGTCACAACCGGTTACGCAATTTGCACATGGGTTACCATTTCCTTTTGTCCGGCGAAAAAAAGCATAAATTCCCCATCCGATCCGGACAATACACAACAGTAACAGGATTGCAACTATCCATTGTTGCCAATTCATCATACAAATAATCCTCCTATTCTATAAATGGCAAATGCCATTACCCACGCAAGCAGCGTGGTATACACTGCCGTAAATAACGCCCATTTCCAGCTACCGGATTCTTGCTTGATTGCTACAATCGTAGCTATACATGGGAAATAGATCAATACAAACACCATATAACAGAAAGCTACCAACGGTGTAATCGGAATACGTTCGGCAAGACTTACGGCATCCGCTTCAGCATCATTCGTATAAAGCACCCCCAGTGTACTTACCACTAATTCCTTAGCGCCCACACCTGAAAGTATACCGATACCAAGTTTCCAGTCAAAACCCAAAGGTTCAATCACCGGCTCCATAGCCTTTCCTATCTGTCCGATGTAGGAATTCTCCTGCTGTTCGGCAACCGTCTCATACGCATCATGGTCAGGATAATATCCCAACGCCCATATTACGATGGAAGCTATCATGATGATGCCCCCCATTTTACGAAGATATTGCGCACCTTTCTCCCAAGTATGCCGGAAAATAGCCTTTGCTGTCGGCAAACGGTAAGGTGGAAGTTCCATTACGAACGGAGTATCATCCCCTTTCACCAAGAAACGGCTGAATAAACGCGCCATCAATATCGCCAACAAGATACCTATTGAATATATTAATAACAGTATCAAACTACCATTGTTCGGGAAAAACGCGCCTACCAGCAACAAATAAATAGGCAGGCGAGCACTACATGACATCAACGGATTGACGAGCATAGTAATAAGTCGGCTTTTACGGTTCTCAATAGTGCGCGAAGCCATAATAGCAGGTACATTACATCCGAAACCCATAATCAGAGGAATGAAGGATTTACCATGCAGCCCCATCTTATGCATAATCTTATCCATGATAAACGCGGCACGTGCCATGTAACCGGAGTCTTCCATAAGCGATATGCAGAAATAAAGAATAAGGATGTTCGGCAGAAAGACAATCACACCACCAACACCACCAACAATGCCGTCTACCAACAAGTCTTTCAATGGTCCGTCCGCCATATTGGCATGTATAAAATTGCCGAGGGTTTCTACCAACCACTCAATACCCATCATCGGGTATTCGCCGAGCACGAACGTCCCCTCGAACATAAGATACATGAACAGGAAGAAAATGGGGAATCCCCACACACGGTGCGTTACAATGGAGTCTATCACACGGGTAGTATGTTCTTTATCCAAATGATTATCCACAAAGGTTTCTTTCAGCGCACCGGATATAAAACCATATTTAGCATCGGTAATTGCCTGATCGCAATCCTCATTCAGCACGTCTCGAATACGGCGACTTTCCTGATCACGGACAGCAATGATTTCTTTGCCATTGGGTAAAGTTTTAATCAACGTTTCCAAGTCCGGATCATTCTCCAAAAGCTTGATGGCAAGAAAACGGGTGGAATACTTATGACGGATATCTTCATTCTCACTAATCACCCGCTTCACCTCTTCAATGCTGCGTTCCAGTTCGGGACCGTGATTAATGTGAATATGACGATAAAATCCATGATGACGCACCTCTTCCTCTTTATGAGCTCCACCGGTATAGCCGGGCACATATTCCCGATGCCATTCGCGCAGGTCATTCAACACTTCGGTACGTACTTTGCCTTTTTGATCGAGGAAGTCAGCACCTTCGTAAATGCTGATAACAACATGAAAAAGATCTTCGATGCCTTTACCCGTACGCGAAACGGTAGGAACCATAGGGACACCAAAGAGTTCACTCAGTTTCATGTAATCCAGCGTGTTGCCACTGGCTTCCAATTCATCATACATATTGAGAGCCATCACCATACGTACGTTCATATCAATTAGCTGGGTAGTGAGGTACAGATTACGTTCCAGATTAGATGAGTCTACCACATTGATAACAATGTCCGGAGTTTCATCAATAATATGATGACGAACATACATTTCTTCAGGACTATATGCTGATAGCGAATATGTACCGGGCAAATCGACTATGCGGAAATGATAGCCCTGGAAATTAAAGTAGCCTTCCTTGGCATCCACTGTAACTCCACTGTAGTTACCAACGTGCTCGTGTGAACCGGAAGCAATGTTAAACAGAGAAGTTTTTCCACAGTTTGGATTACCTACTAAAGCAACATTAATGGTACGGCGCTTACCGAGGGCGATCCGTTTCAGTTCTTCTTCACCCGGATAGATATCTTCACTCATTCCCAGATGATAATTCGGTTTTGTCACTTGCTCTTTCGCCTCATGTTCACTGAGTACTTCAATCATTCCCGCCTCCTGACGACGCAAAGAGATTTCATACCCCATTACTTTGTATTTTATGGGGTCTTTCAGCGGGGCATTCAGCAAAACCTCTACGGTCTTGCCTTTAATAAAGCCCATTTCTACAATTCGTTTACGGAAACCGCCATGCCCCAGTACTTTAACGATTACACCCTTTTCTCCAGTTTTTAATTCGGACAAACGCATAGTCTTCTCTCTTTCTTTAATTTGGATGCAAAGATAAATGATTTGTATTTAGCCTACAAATTATTTAGATTGTTTTTAAATAAGGAGGGAATATCCTCCATTCTCCACTTTGTTCCGAAGAATTAGAAAGAATTTAATCCGTTAATATTATCTTTGCACCATTATGAATAAAAAGAAAATAGCGCAATATATTGACCAGGAGAAGCTTTTCACACGAGAAGACAAAATACTGGTAACACTGAGTGGCGGAGCGGACTCAGTAGCTTTGTTGCGTCTACTTCTTGATATGGGGTACACCTGCGAGGCGGCACATTGTAATTTCCATCTGCGGGGCGATGAATCGGTTCGAGATGAAATGTTTGTCCGCGAACTATGCTTGCAACTGGAAGTTCCGTTATATATCCAACATTTTCAAACTACGGAAGAAGCGGAAAAGCGCCACATATCCATTGAAATGGCAGCGCGGGAATTACGTTATGCCTGGTTTGAACAGCTCCGTCTGCAACAAGGCGCCGATGTTATTGCCGTGGCCCATCATAAAGATGATAGTGTAGAAACTCTCCTGCTCAACCTTATCCGTGGAACAGGCATCAACGGGCTATTGGGTATCCGCCCCAAGAACGGAAACATTGTCCGTCCCTTGTTATGCCTCGACCGGAAAGAAATAACCGAATACCTGCAAGCAATCGGACAATCTTACGTAACGGACAGCACCAACCTGCGAGACGAATATACGCGCAACAAGATACGCCTCAACCTTTTGCCCCTTATGCAGAAAATCAATCCCTCCGTAAAAGAAAGCCTTCTCCGCACCGCAGAATATCTGAATGATGCAGCTCTCTTATATAAGAAAGGCATAGAAGAAGGTAAGCGGAAAGTACAAACCGGACAAGACATTCTGATCAGCGCTTTGCTACAGGAGCCTGCACCGGAAACTTTATTATTTGAAATTTTATCTCCATTAGGATTTAACGCTACACAAATCAAAGATATTTTCAACTCCCTGAATGGGCAACCGGGAAAGATATTCCTCAGCAGAGGATGGCGTGTGATTAAAGACCGGAAGTTTTTACAAATAGAACCGGTCTGTTCAGAAGATACTTCAACAGTATTCTCACCGGATGATCCTGCCCTGCCCTTTCGTCTGATAATGGAAGAATTAGAAGTCACGGATGATTTCGTCATTCCCCGCGACCGAAATACTGCTTGCTTCGATGCAGACAAACTAAAACAGCCCCTCACTGTCAGACGCTGCCGACAAGGCGACGCATTCGTTCCTTTTGGTATGACCGGGCGAAAAAAAGTCAGCGATTACCTTACTGATCGGAAGTTCTCCCTTTCCCGCAAAGAACAGCAATGGGTGCTTTGCAGCGGTTCCCATATCATTTGGTTGATAGGTGAACGTGCTGATAATCGTTTCAGAATAGACGCTCAAACACGGAAAGTTATTATCCTGAAGTTTATCCCTTAATTAATTGTAACAAGTATCTTTTAGAAAGTGATATGACAACTAATCCCTTTTTCTTCTTTTGAGAAATAAGGAGAAACAAATATATTCTTATACCGCTTACGGAAGAAAGTTTTTGTAATAGTTGGATAAAGCCAATAAGCCGCCTGGGTACTCAGTATTCCGATTCCGGCTCCGGCAAGCACATCTGTCAGCCAATGGCGATTATTGTACATACGAAAGAAGCCTGTGCCGGCAGCTACTGCATACCCGGCAACACCTATCCATGGAGAAACGTCCCAATATTCCTTACGCAAAAACTCCGCACCCATAAAAGCGGTTGCGGTATGCCCCGACGGGAAGGAGTTACGACTACTCCCATCAGGACGTTCTACACTGGCTGTCATTTTAAATGTGTTTACCGTGATACCCATTAGCGCATAGGCAGTGGCGAGGATTATGATACGATCCGTAAAGCTATGCCTTCCTTTTACACCACACAAATTCAAGCCATAAACAGCAAGCATCGGAGCATACTGCGAAAAATCATCAATCGTGAATTTACTGTCAATGTTTTCCCGTAGCTCATCGCGTAGCTCCCGGTTCTGATATTGCAGCCAATGGCTTTCCAGCCCGATGACCCCTACTCCAATCAAAGCTGCAGGCAAAATGACCTGCCGGATGCGGAAACGATAAGAGTTATTATCCATTACCCGAACCGTATCTGTTTTGGCAGAATCCTCCTGCGCCTGTCCGATCACTGAAAATGCACAAAGAACAAGCAATATAAGAATTTTACATACTCTCATCATATTCTAACTTCGCAGTGTGTTTTATACTCTTGTTTCCACCAAATGTATAAGAAATGCCGACATAGAAAATACGGGGATTACGGCGTTTTCCTACTTTCTGTTTCAATTCGGGTGTATCAAGCCTATACGACTTCCGATAGGTATCGAACAAATCGGTAACCGAAGCCAATACGGAAAGATTGATACTCGGGATATCATACTTCATACCCAGATTGATGCAAGAATCGGCATCTCTACGACCTTGAGGCACCAGTGTGACAGAACGATAACGTGCATTGAGCTGCATCATATAATGTTTGAACGCCATAAAGTTGGCATTGAACAACGTGCTCCATGAGAAAGTATTCCTGTGTCGTGAAAAGCCCAACTTTTCTGCATTGATCTGATTGAAATATCCGTTTGCATTCCAGATAAAAGAGAGCCAACGATTGATAGAATAACTCCAGATCAGCTCCAATCCTGCATTGTGACTCTGATCCAGATTCTCTTTAGTAGTCAGCAGTACGCCACCGTCTATACAGCGTGATACTTCGGTAATCTGATTGGTAAGATAGCGATAATAGACTGTAGTCATCAACGATGCATTTGTATTATTGTGCCACAGCCATCCCGCCTCCACCGAATGTATCTTCTCCGGTTTCAAATCAGGATTACCCGCCGAAAGACTGAGTGGATTGATACGCTCGGCAAATGGATTCATATCACTACCTTCCGGACGGTTCACACGAAGGCTATAGCTTAGTTGAAGTTCATTCTGCTCATTCAGTTTGCGGGAGGCATGTAATGTTGGATAAATATTGGTATAGTGCTGCTTCGTGATGCTGTCAAGAGAATAAAGATTGTTCCGGATATCAGCATATTCTCCACGCAGTCCGACCATAAGGCTCCACTCTCCCGGATTCATTTCTAAAGTAGCGAAGAAAGAATGAAGGGTGCGATGATGGGTAAAATCACTTGTACGGTCAAAATCAGGAATGAAAGCCGCGCCATCCCAGTTCTCCACATGATAATTCTGTTCGGCACGAAGCGCCTCCAGCTCATAACCCGCAGACAGTTTTGTCCGTTCCGACAAATGATGCCGCCAATGCACTTTTCCGATATGCAGATAATTGGCATCCCATACCCACTCATTATCTTTGGTGTCATTCTCCATTTGCATAGTAGAATATTCATTCTGTTCGTCTTCACTTTCGGAAGAATAAGTATAGTTCACGCTCCATTCATTGCCCTTTCCATAGGTGTGGGCATAGAGAAGGTTTCCTTCCCACATGTTCTCCCTGGCATCAGCCCTGCGATTGCGAAAATAAAAGTCTTCCAAATGATGATTTATATCTTCCGTAACAGATTCTATACGCTCACTTCGCAGGAAATGACGGCGATTATAGCTTCCTGAAATTTCCATGACATCATGCGCCGAAAGATTTGCTCCCATTCCAAGTCGTAATGTGTGCGACACGGGACGACCTGTGCCGAAAGTCGTCTGATTGATATATTCCGTGGGCGATGTACGATTGTCAAAAACACTACGGTCATAGCGATCTTGCCGGAAGGCATAGCCACCAAAGAAGTTTACCCCATTGATGCCGTAATTCAAATTAACTCCAGCATTGTAACGGTTGTGGCTACCGGTATTTGCCGTTAAAGTGCCATTCAGTCCCGCCTTACTCTCCTTTTTCAATACGATGTTGATAATACCGCTCACACCATCGGGTTTATACTCTGCCGAAGGATTAGTAATTACCTCAATACGTTCGATACTGTTTGCGGCAAGTTGATTCAGAGCATCAGTCCGTGTCCTGCCACTCATCAGTGCGGATGGTTTTCCATTAATAAGGATAGTCACATTCTCATTACCACGCAGGCTGACCGTACCTTCCAAATCCACCTCCACCGAAGGAATATTCTGCATCAAATCGCTTACCGAACCTGCCGAACTCATCAAATCCTGTTCTACATTAAATACCCTACGATCCAGTTTGGGCACAAAAGTGGATTTTCGCCCGGCTACCACCACCTCATTCAACACCTGACCTTTATCGTCAATCCACAATACACCGACATCAACCGTCTGATTGCCATTGCCTATGGCAAATATTGCAGATCGTGTTTCACCATAACCGACATAGCTACCCACCAGATAATATCGCCCCGTTGGCACATCTTCCAGCTGAAAGCATCCGATAGAATCTGTCATGGCTCCCGTCACAAGTTTTTGGGTTGTTGCCTCGTACAAAGCTATCGTAGCGAACTCCACCGGTACTTTATTCGTTTTACCGCTTAATATTCCTGTCACTTTACTGCCATTTCCTGCAGCGAATGCAATCGTAGTCCAACAAATGACCACGACGCCTAAAACAAATCTTTTCATACCTTTTTCTTACTTTTATCTCAAAATTCTGAGGCAAAAGTAAAAGGCAAATTAGAAGACATTTTGAATATTACTGGGGAAGACAATCTTTTTAAGGAGAATTTTTTAGAATACGTCAACTGATTATCAAAAAGACGTTGACGGAATTTATTCATTTCCCGTTAGAGGAATTTACAACTGCATAACGAGCTATTTTCCTACTACGACTGATCTTAGTGGAACACCAAGTGTATTACCACACAGATAGTTATGCTCTTTACAGCACTCCTATATAGCTCATATCGTATTAGTAATAAATAAATAGATACGCGGACGACGCGGACCCATTTAATTCATAACCGAAAAGCTTTGAAATAATTTCGCCAACAAATTACCTAACCTACATAATTCATACGCAGGAGTTAGAGGAGTTAAGCAGGCTAAAATGCACTGAAAACACATGGTGATTCTCTTCGAAAGCGTATTGCACCCTCCATCCATGGTAGTCGCAAATGGCTTTTACAATAGAAAGTCCAAGTCCATTCCCAGCCGCCTTTGTATCATCAGCACTGAAACGATGAAAAAGTGTACGGGCATCAAGAGATACCCCATCCGCCGGATTACTGACCGCAAAACAACTATCGCAAAGCAAAAGTCTAATCTCTCCATCCATTGCAGCAGTATGGCGAATGGTATTGACTACAAGATTATTCAACAGGCAACTTAGCAGAATCGTGTTTACCTTGTGCACAACATGACACGTCCGCTGGTCAAAAAAAGAAATGTTCAAATCACTGTGCAGTACATTGTAAGTAGGCATTGCCTCACGAATAAAGTTGCCTAAGTCGACCTCCTCCATCTCTGTGTACTGTGAATTCTCTATTTTTGCCAAGAGCAGCAAATTGCGGTTCAAATGTTCCATCCGGGTGTTGAGATCGTAAAGATCGGAAACAAGACTCATTGACCGCTCGTCCAGTTCTTCCTGCATCAACAAGTCCAGTTTACTGCGAATAATAGAAATAGGCGTTTGGAGTTCATGCGAAGCATTCTCGGTAAACTCTTTCTGTATACAATAAATCTCCTTATCTTTCTGCATCAGCTTTGCCAACGAATTGTTGAACCGGACAAATTCTTTTATTTCGGTTTTCTGAAACTGAGGCACTGTACTTTGCGCCAAGTTGAACTGTTCTGTCTTCCGCAACGTATCATCAAACGGCAACCACAGGCGATGTGTAATGAAACGCATCATAATAAACAAAGCAAGGCTCAAGACCAGAAAAATAAGCAGGAACTGAAGCATCATTCCCACCATAATATCCCGTTCTAAATCAATAGGTGGAATAGACGTCCCCAATTGCACCGCCTCGATAATATCTATCATATCCTCCGCATAGAAATACTTGGTGAGCAGGAAAAACACGGGAGTGGTCAGTATGAAGATCGCCACCGTACAGACAAGGAATCGGGAGAGTGTTTTATTCAAAAGACTTCTCATGACTCTATAGTCCATTTATATCCGGTTCCATAATATGTTTTAATGCAATCCGCCATACCCACATCCGCCATTTTCGCTTTTAAGTTTTTGATGTGGGCATAGACGAAGCTAAAGTCATTCATCATATCCGCCATGTCGCCGCTAAGATGTTCGGCCAATGCGCTCTTAGAAACAACGCGACGACGGTTTTCAATGAGGAATAACAAAAGTTCATATTCAGTTTTGGTCAAATCGAGTGTGACAGTTCCGACACTAACCACCTTACCGAGCAAATCAATACTTATCGGACCATTCTGTAAAGTATTACTGTTCGTAAAACATTTCCTCCTCAACAAAGCAAAGATACGCATACTCAGTTCCGGCAGATGAAAAGGCTTGGCTAAGTAATCGTCGGCACCGATCTTCAGTCCCGCCACTTTATCGTCCAAAGAATCCTTTGCCGACACAATGATGACTCCCGTCTGAGGCGATGTACTTTTTATTTTTCGCAGCACATCCAATCCATTTCCTCCGGGAAGCATTAAATCCAGCAAGATACAGTCATATTCGTAGAGTTCTACCTTCATGGCAGCCTCAGCAAAGGAAAAGGCTTGTTCGCACAAATAATCTTCCCGACACAGAAAGCTCACAATGCTGTCGGACAATTCACGTTCATCCTCTACTATCAATAATTTCATAGTTCCTAATTTTAAATACAGACACAAATGTATCGGAGAATTCTGTAGAAATTCTGAATGAAAGGAGTTTATTGCATGTAGGATTTAACTATAAAATAATCCGGCCCTCTTTCTGCCGCACAAAGCAGTCTGAAAGCAGTGAAGCAAACGGAGTATCATACGTACGCGCCTTAAACGAACATCCTTTGACGCATGCGCAACACTTTATGCACTTTTCGGCAATCGTATTGCATTCGTCACCTTTCAATATAGCTCCCGAAGGACAATGTACAGCGCAAACACCACAATGCGTGCAAAGTTCCACATTCACTTCCGGTACACGCGGCAAAGAAACACCACTTTTACGCAACTTTATCACCCGGCGCAGAAACTTGAACAACGGCAGAAAAGGCTGACGCGGGCGCTGAATACGATTCACATCCACCGGATACAAGTGTTCCATGTCAGTGGCGGCATTTATTTTCGTCCGTATCTTCGCACCAAATTCCTCCGCATATTGCAAATCATTTGCATCCGGACGTCCTGGGGCAATCGGATGTTGTTCCGTACTATACGAATGTTCTCCCACAAAAGTAGCTCCGGCAATGACCTTGAAACCCTGGGCAGAAGCAAATTCATCCAACTCTATCAAAGCCTTTTCATACGCGCGGTTACCATAAACCACTACCAGCACAACCGGAGCTCCCGATGCATGAATACCCTGCAAACGCTCCATAGCCAAAGGAGCTACCTTGCCGCCATACACCGGCACAGCAATAACAGTCAGTGTATTCTCCGGAATATCTACTTCTGCAGCATGTAGTGTTAAATTCGTAGTAGCAACATTTGTTAGTCCTGTTCCGCGAACAATTGCCTCGCCAACTTGTTTAGAAGTACGAGTAGGCGAAAAATAGATGAAATGAACTTCGTTTATATCCATAAATATATGCGCTTTTTCTTGGTTTATCAAGCAAAGATAAAGTTTTAAAATTAAAAAAAAGACGAATTGTTTATGAAACCAAAAATATTTATTACCTTTGCACCGTTGAAACATTCTGTAAACTCCTAAGTGCGGGTAGCTAACAGTTTTCCGGTTCAATAATAAATATCCCATAATCATTATATTAAATAAAGGTATATTTGCCACGTTGCTTGTGACGACAACCGCAGCCGTGTGAACATATCTGTCCAATAACAAAAGAAATTTTAAACCATTCACATATATACTGTATGTATAATATCATTCAATTGAACGACAAAAATTTGTCGGAACTTCAATCTATTGCCCAAGAACTGGGTATTAAAAAGACAGACTCACTAAAAAAAGAAGAACTTGTTTACAAGATACTTGATGAACAAGCCATCGCAGGTGCTACCAAAAAGGTTGCTGCTGAAAAGCTGAAAGAAGAGCGTAAAGTGGACAGACAACAGAAACGTACCCGCGTGACCGTAAAAAAAGAGAGTACTGACAAAGTCTTCACCGCCAACAAAAATGGCGACCTCACTAAGGCAAAAGCTGAAGCTTCAGCAGCAGCCGCTAAAGTACAACCGGTAGCAGAAGTAGTAAAAACACCGGTAGCAGAGGCTCCTAAAGCACCGGTAGCGGAAAAAGAAGTAGCTGTAGCAACTACAGCAGCTCCTGAAAAAGCTGAAACACCTAACTCTACAAAGCGCAAACCGGGACGTCCGCGTAAAACTAAGGTAGAAGAAAAAGCTCCCATACCCGCACCTGTACCTGTTGCAAAAAAGGAAGAACCTAAGAAAACTGAACCGGAATTGAATTTTGAAACAGAAGCGCCTAAGGTTAGCAAGAAAGTCGTAGTGGAAGACAGTCCTATCTTGTCAGAACCCGAAGATGACTTCATCCCTATCGAAGACCTTCCGACCGAAAAAGTGGAACTTCCTTCCGAACTTCTCGGCAAATTTGAAGCAACTAAAGCTGAAACACCCGCAGTTCCTGTAGTTGAATCTGTTCCTGCCAATCAACGTCCGCGCCTTCGCCCCCGGGACAACAGTAATAATGCTCCTTACAATAATAATAATCGGAATAACAACCCACGTCCCGTACAACAGCAGCGTCCTGCACAACAGAGTGCTAACAATGAGAATTATTCTCCCGCCCCCGAACGCAGACTTGTGGTTGAACGTGAAAAAGTATACGAATTCGATGATATCCTGACCGGTACAGGTGTATTAGAAATCATGCAGGATGGTTACGGATTCCTTCGTTCTTCCGACTATAATTACCTTTCTTCACCGGATGATATTTACGTATCGCAATCTCAAATTAAACTGTTTGGCCTGAAAACCGGTGATGTCGTAGAAGGTGTAATCCGTCCTCCCAAAGAAGGTGAGAAATATTTTCCATTAGTAAAAGTGGAAAAAATCAATGGGCGTGACCCGGCCTTCGTACGTGACCGCGTACCATTTGAGCATCTCACGCCATTATTCCCCGACGAAAAATTCAGATTATGCAAAGGTGGCTATTCAGACTCTATGTCTGCTCGCGTAGTAGACCTCTTTGCTCCTATCGGTAAAGGCCAGCGTGCATTGATCGTGGCACAGCCTAAAACCGGTAAGACCATCTTGATGAAAGATATAGCCAATGCTATCGCAGCAAATCATCCGGAAGTCTACATGATTATGTTACTTATCGATGAACGCCCGGAAGAAGTAACCGACATGGCACGCACTGTAAATGCTGAAGTCATTGCTTCCACTTTTGACGAACCTGCCGAACGCCACGTGAAAATCGCCGGTATTGTGCTGGAAAAAGCCAAAAGACTGGTAGAATGCGGTCATGATGTAGTGATCTTCTTGGATTCAATTACACGTTTGGCACGTGCTTACAATACAGTATCTCCGGCTTCCGGTAAAGTACTTTCCGGTGGTGTGGACGCCAATGCACTTCATAAGCCCAAACGTTTCTTCGGAGCTGCCCGTAATATTGAAAACGGTGGTTCACTCACTATTCTTGCTACTGCCTTGATTGATACAGGTTCCAAGATGGATGAAGTTATCTTCGAAGAATTCAAGGGTACAGGTAATATGGAATTGCAGCTCGACCGCAATCTGTCTAACAAACGTATCTTCCCAGCTGTCAACATTGTTGCTTCCAGCACCCGTCGTGACGACTTGCTGCAAGACAAGCAAACGTTGGATCGTATGTGGATACTCCGCAAATATCTGGCTGACATGAATCCGATTGAAGCTATGGACTTTGTGAAAGACCGCATGGAAAAAACCAAAGATAATGACGAGTTCCTAATGAGCATGAATAGCTAAAACTACAGCTAAAAAAGACAAAATCAACAATAAATAGGATTATATATACAAAAAGGGCGAGACATTTTCGGATATCTCGCCCTTTTTATTTATTTTTGTCGCAAATAATCAGATTTCATTATATAAACATTTAATTAATCAGGTGAGGCTCAGTAAAACGATCATACTATTTTTGTTGATGCTATTTTACAGTGCTTACTACATCCAATCGAAAAATATGGATTTGGTAAATGAGCGTACACACCTAATGGAGTACTTGATGGATAATAATCTGGCCTATTCTCAAGAAGTCAGATTGCATGATATCACCCAGTGGGAAGACGAGCTTGTTGACGCATTTCGTAACAAGAAGGACTATAAACACATGTTCCTCATGCAGCAAATGGCTGCCTATGCACTTGTATCTGATGGACATGTCAATGAAGCATTGGAAAAAGCAAATGCCATGCTACAGCAAGCTACCTTAATGAAATATGACATAGGAATAGCCATATCACACTATGCCATTGGTGATACTTATCTCAATGCCAATATGAATAATGAAGCTATTGAGGAATATGAGATAGCCATACAAAAGCTATATAAAATTGCAGATTCCGAAAAATTACAAGAAAAAGTACTCATCCAATTAATCCCCACACTCATCAGATCAGGACGATTAAACGAAGCTAAAGACTATTTGGAGCAGATGGAGCAAGTAAAAGACTATAGACATAGCCGCTTCATAGAAAATATCTTTCAAGCCTATTATTATCTCCACGCAAATAATCTGGAACAGGCTCGGGAATACATTCAGGAGGCAGAAGAATGGTATGAATATTATCCATTCTTTTTTCACAGTTCTATTTTGAAATACATCCAAGCCGAATATGCCAAGCAAATCGAAGATGACGAACAAGCCATAAAATTATATAATGAACTGACCATTAGCACCAGTAGCGCCAATGTCTACAACAGATATCTGAAGATGAAGAATTCATTGGCACGGCTGTATATCAAACGTGGAAGAGCCAAAGAAGCATGCGAGATATTTCAGGATATCAATGCCGCACGAGATTCTATCAATGCGCGTAACTACTCCTCGCAAATTAATCTGTTGCGAACCATATATCAGGTAGACCGACTTGAAATGGATAATCAAAATGAACGTAACCGATTATTGTTTTATTCTATCATGGGGTGTATCCTTATTTTAAGCATATCCATTGCATCGGTACTCTACATCCGTAAGATCAATAAACGACTGATAGCATCCAGGCTAAAACTGGAAAAAGCACGGCAAATTGCAGAAAATTCCATCCGCACCAAGAGCGTTTTTCTGTCGAATATGAGTCATGAAATACGCACGCCTCTAAATGCTTTATCCGGCTTCTCTGCTATCCTGACGGATGCTAATATTGATATCAGTACCCGGCAACAATGCAATGAAATCATTCAGCAGAATTCAGATTTACTGTTGAAACTCATTGATGATGTCGTAGATCTTTCTAGTCTGGAAATCGGCAAAATGCAATTTCTTTTCGCTAACAATAATGCTGTAGCTATATGCCGGAATGTAGTGGATACGGTAGAAAAGATAAAACAAACATCCGCTTCTGTACTGTTCCAAACTTCTTTAGAGAACTTGGAAATCTATACAGATGAAGCACGTCTTCAACAATTACTAATCAACTTACTGATTAATGCCACTAAATTTACCACAGAAGGAAGTATTACTCTTTCATTAGAAAAACAGTCAGAAGAAGTTGCTCTGTTTGCCGTATCAGATACAGGTTGTGGCATAGCCCCGGAAAAACAGGGTACAATATTCAATCGTTTCGAAAAGCTGAATGAAAATGCGCAAGGTAGTGGATTGGGACTTTCCATTTGCCAACTGATTGTGGAACGTTTCGGTGGAAAAATATGGATTGACCCCGAATACAAGAATGGTTCCCGTTTCCTGTTTACCCATCCTATTGCCTCAACTGGCAGAAAGGAGGTATCAGAATGAAACGTCTCTTATTTATAGTAGTCCTTTTACTTCAAATCTTTTTCACATTTGCAAACAGACCAATCAAACGATCATCTGTTACCGATAGTCTTATAACAGAGTTGCAAACACTTCCACATGACACGACCAGACTAAAATTACTCGAAAAGCTTGTGCTTACGGAGCAGAATTCTCCGCATTATATAGAATATGCAGAAGAAATGTTCAACGAAGCGCAGCGTCAAAAAAATGCTAAATACATCTGTAGCAGTACCTATTTTAAAATTCTATATTACTATAATAAAGAAAAAATAGACAGCGTCAGTAAATTGGTTGATTATGTAAAACCCATTGCTGAACGCATGAAATACTACCGTTTGTACTTCAACGCACAAAAACTGCTTATATATACCTATATTTATAGCGAAAAGTATGAATATGCCATCAATGAAGCATTGGAAATGCTCAAGATAGCAGAAGAACTGGATAATGTAGATGGATGCATAGCTGCATATTCATGTCTGGCAAGTGCCTATCATGAAACCAATCGCAAGAAAGAAGAAGGAGAAGCGCTACGCAAGGCCTATCAATATGCTTCCGAGCAAAAGACAAGCAGTACGCAAGTCAATGTTTTGGGCCAACTGATTATGTTCAGCAATGACCAAAATGATTATAAAAAACTGAAAGTATATTTAGATGAAAACAAGCAGCTAATGGAGGAAATGTTAGCCTGGGACCCTGACATGTACGAGTCTTATTTCAACCTCTATCTATTTTCAACAGTATTCCAGTCCTACTACTATACAGGTATAGGAAAAACCGACTCTGCCCAATATTATATAAAGAAGGCACAAGATTTCATAACTCCTCAAAGTTATCTCCCTTACATAACCATGTATCATGATGCCTATGCCAAGTACTATCACCACACTAAAAATTATCAAAATGCATTAGTACACATGGATTCTACTCTGATATATATGCAACAATCTAAATCGGCATTAACGGAATACGCCAAACAATTATCCCGCAAAGCTGATATCCTGCTGGAAATGGGCCAATATGCAGAAGCATTACCACTATACGAAAAATCTAATCACATTCAAGATTCATTGACTGCTGCCATATCAGCCAAGCAATTGGAAGAAATCAAAGAAATATACCATCTTAACCAGCTAGTATGGGAACGCGGGAAACTCAGGAATCGTGTACAAACCAGTATTCTCCTGAGCCTTGGAATCATACTTGTGCTATGTATCACTTATATGCTCCGCATCAACCGAATACGAAAAGCATTGAAAATTTCAAAAAAAGAGACCCAGAAAGCCACACGTCAAACAGAGCGGGCCAATGAAATGAAAAACCGTTTCTTGTCTAACATGAGTCATGCCATCCGGGTTCCTCTGAACGGAGTATTGGGTTTCTCACAAATCATAGCAAACGAAGTGGAAATTGACGAGCCTACCCGTAAAGAGTATGCAGACATCATTCAGCAAAACACTGAACAGCTAATGCGTCTGGTAAACAATGTTCTTGATCTATCCCGTCTGGAGGCTGGTATGATGAAGTTCCAATTAAGTGACTATGACATTGTACAACTTTGCAAGGATTCCGTAGGAATGGCACAAATGCAGAATTCAACCTTGCATATTCATTTCCACAGTGACATTGACGAGTATATTGTTTATACTGATACAAACCGGATGATGCAACTCATCGTCAGTATTCTTACTTGCCCCTCTCCATCTTTCAAAGAAGAACGTGATATCCAATTCACTTTAGATAAAAATGGAGAAATATTATGCTTCAAGATCACGAACTCTCCATTGGCAGACCTCAATTATGCCAATCAGGACTCTGCTTTACGTAACGATGTCAACCTTTTATTACTGAAACACTTCGGTGGTACTTATCAGGTAATCCATGACAGTAAGGAAGGACCGACTATTCTTTTCACTTATCCTGCTACCTCAACTGAATAATATTCTTGCCTCAAAAGAAGGTAGATACAGGGATTTTTTGTACTTTTGCGCCTCAATAAGAGTAATTTGTAATTTATAAATAGTAATTATATCATCATGTTCGATAATTTAAGCGAAAGACTGGAAAGGTCGTTTAAAATCCTGAAAGGTGAAGGAAAAATCACCGAAATCAATGTTGCGGAAACCCTGAAAGATGTACGCAAAGCACTGTTAGATGCCGACGTTAACTACAAAGTAGCCAAAACTTTTACAGATACGGTTAAGGAAAAGGCATTGGGACAAAACGTGTTGACAGCCGTAAAACCCAGCCAATTAATGGTGAAGATCGTGCACGATGAGCTGACCCAGTTGATGGGTGGCGAGACTGCAGAAATTGACCTGGAAGGAAAACCGGCTGTTATTTTAATGTCTGGTCTGCAAGGTTCCGGTAAGACAACTTTCTCCGGTAAGCTGGCACGAATGCTGAAAACAAAAAAGAACAAGAAACCGTTGTTGGTGGCTTGTGACGTATACCGCCCTGCCGCTATCGAACAGTTGCGCGTATTAGCAGAGCAAATTGGAGTTCCAATGTACTCTGAACCGGACAGCAAGAATCCGGTGAAGATTGCCGAAAACGCCATTCAAGAAGCTAAAGCGAAAGGATATGATGTAGTCATTGTCGATACAGCCGGACGTCTGGCAGTAGACGAAGAGATGATGAACGAGATTGCCGCTATTAAAAAAGCAATCAATCCGAACGAAATCCTGTTCGTAGTAGACTCCATGACTGGTCAGGATGCTGTTAATACGGCCAAAGAATTTAATGAACGTCTTGACTTTAATGGTGTGGTACTGACAAAATTAGATGGTGATACCCGCGGTGGTGCAGCTCTTTCTATCCGTTCGGTGGTGAACAAGCCGATTAAGTTTGTGGGTACAGGTGAAAAGTTGGATGCTATCGATCAGTTCCATCCCTCACGTATGTCAGATCGTATTCTTGGTATGGGTGACATCGTTTCATTGGTGGAACGTGCCCAGGAGCAGTACGATGAAGAAGAAGCAAAACGCCTGCAAAAGAAGATTGCCAAGAATCAGTTCGACTTCAACGACTTCCTAAGCCAGATTGCACAAATCAAAAAGATGGGTAACCTGAAAGATCTGGCTTCCATGATACCGGGTGTAGGTAAAGCTATCAAGGATATTGATATTGACGATAATGCGTTTAAGAGCATTGAGGCCATCATCTATTCGATGACTCCGGCAGAGCGCAGTAATCCGGCCATCCTGAACGGTTCGCGTCGTCAACGTATTGCCAAAGGTAGTGGTACGAATATTCAGGAAGTAAACCGCCTGTTGAAGCAATTTGACCAAACCCGCAAGATGATGAAGATGGTAACGGGTAGCAAGATGGGCAAAATGATGCCGAAGATGAAATAATAAAGATAAACTGCAAGCATACCAATCCCGCTAATTTCATATTTTAAATGAAGTCAGCGGGATTGTTGTTATATTCGGTTATTTACTCTATATTTGCGATACTCTTTTAGAACTCCAATGCAAGATAAATTATAATCAAAACAAAAATATTTATATGACATTAATTGATGGAAAGGCAATCTCTGAACAAGTAAAACAGGAGATTGCTGCAGAAGTAGCAGAAATAGTGGCAAAAGGTGGTAAACGCCCTCACCTTGCCGCAATTCTTGTAGGCCACGATGGTGGCAGCGAAACGTATGTTGCTGCCAAAGTGAAAGCATGCGAAGTTTGTGGATTCAAATCCAGCCTCATCCGTTATGAAGCGGATGTTACGGAAGAAGAGCTCCTTGCTAAAGTACGTGAATTAAATGAAGATGTAGATGTTGACGGATTTATTGTACAGCTCCCATTACCCAAGCATATCTCCGAGCAGAAAGTGATTGAAACTATCGATTATCGTAAAGATGTAGACGGATTTCATCCCATCAATGTAGGTCGCATGTCCATAGGATTGCCTTGCTATGTATCAGCAACTCCTAACGGCATTCTTGAACTACTGAAACGCTATCAAATAGAAACTTCCGGTAAGAAGTGTGTAGTATTGGGGCGTAGTAATATCGTCGGTAAACCAATGGCTGCACTAATGATGCAGAAAGCCTACCCGGGAGACGCCACTGTAACCGTATGCCACAGCCGTAGTAGAGATCTTGTAAAAGAGTGCCAGGAAGCCGATATCATCATCGCCGCATTGGGGCAACCCAACTTTGTGAAAGCTGAAATGGTAAAAGAAGGCGCCGTGGTTATCGACGTAGGTACTACACGTGTGCCGGATGCTACAAAAAAATCAGGCTTCAAACTTACTGGAGATGTCAAGTTTGATGAGGTTGCTCCGAAATGTTCATTTATCACTCCTGTGCCTGGCGGTGTAGGACCGATGACTATCGTTTCTTTGATGAAGAATACATTGCTGGCTGGCAAGAAAGCAATATATCAATAATAAAAATACCGAATACCGGAAGGAGACTATTGTGACCACTTGACTCCTTTCGGTATTTATCTTATCCAGTGGAAACCTAATCCACTCAAAGTCATGAGACAAACAATTCCTCTTGCATTACTTTTCTTCTTTATATCGTGTTGTAGCACAGCACAGGAACAAGTGGTGCCGGAATCCACTGACACAATCCCTCCTGCCAAAATCACTCTATTATTTGTAGGTGATCTGATGCAACACCAAGCCCAGCTTGACGCCGCACGTACAGATAAAGGGACTTATGACTACTCTCCCTGCTTCTCTCTCGTAAAAGAGCAAATCAGTGGGGCGGACATCGCTATCGGCAATTTAGAAGTACCTATCGGTGGAAAACCTTATAGTGGTTATCCGGCTTTCTGCGCACCTGATGAATATTTATATGCCATTAAAGAAGCCGGCTTCAACGTTCTATTAACAGCTAACAATCATTGTCTCGACCGCGGTAAAAAAGGTTTGGAACGTACAATCCTAATGTTAGATTCCTTACGTATCCCCTACACCGGAACTTATAGAAATGAAGAAGAACGCTGTCAACGATACCCATTACTCATTCACAAAAATGGTTTTCGAATTGCCCTTCTTAACTATACCTATGATACCAATGGAGTTAAACCATCCTTTCCCAACATAGTGAACTATATTGATAAGAAAATCATGTTACAAGATATCGATACAGCACGATCATGGCAACCTGATGTTATCATTGCCTGTATGCATTGGGGAAACGAATACCAATCGCTACCCAGTCGCGAACAGCAACAATTGGCTGATTGGTTATTGAAACAGGGCGTTACCCATATCATCGGTAGCCATCCTCATGTTATACAACCTATGGAACTACGCACTGATAGTATTACCGGAACACAACACGCTGTAGTATATTCCTTAGGGAATTTTATCTCCAACATGAGTAAGATAAATACTGACGGAGGACTCATTTTCACATTAGAATTAGAAAAAGACACCACAACATCTACCTCCCCACAAGTTCGAGTACAACGTTGCGAATATAATTTGGTATGGACAGCACGTCCCAATCTCACCAAAGAAAAAAATTATGTGCTTTATCCTATAGATTCCACATCTATTACAAAGCTCTCGGAAGCTGCACGTAACCATCTGAATATCTTCGTCAAAAACTCCCGAAAGCTCCTCCAACAGCGCAATGCAGGAATTAAGGAGAATAAAAAATAATGCAGATTTCAATAAAATATTTCGCCAAATATTTGCAGTATCAAAGATAATACCTATCTTTGCACCGCGTTTGAGAAATGACGCAAACATGGTGACTGTAGTTCAGTTGGTTAGAGCGTCAGATTGTGGTTCTGAATGTCGTGGGTTCGAGTCCCATCAGTCACCCAAAAGAAAGAGGAAATTCAGCAATGACTTTCCTCTTTTTTGTTGTATATCAGGATTTTGAGAGGATTAATCCGAAAAGATGTCGTAAAGAACCATATTACAAGTAACGTTTTAAACCTACAAGTAGATAGAGTTTGTTTACCCTAAGATTATGGCAACATTTAAAGCAATCATTAAAAAAGAAAAGATGCGTTCCTATAAGACCTGGGCACAATCAAGCAAAAATGATAGTAGAAATCCATCCTATTATCAAAGATTTAGTTAATAAATATAGAGGTAAAGATAGAGTATTCAACTTTTATGAGCGTTTTTCTTCTATGGCTGATTTAAACCGTGCTATCGACATTGGTTTAAAAGAAATCAGTAAAGAACTTGATATTGAAAACTTCAATTCTATGCGGCCAGGCACTCAATGGCAACAATCGCAATAAACAAAATTGGCATAAGTAAATACCTAGTGAATGACATGTTAAATCATGTAGATACCTCCATGAAAATAACAGAGCTTTATTATTTTAGTTAAAAACTGTAAGTTCCACCGCATTCTTATCGTTTGCAGGGGTATTATCATCAACCAATGGCAGAAGTTCCTCTACTCTTGCCAAAGCAAATTCATATTGTTCTTTACTAACTTTATTCATATCCTGTATCTTAAATGGTTGAACAATCTATTTTATCATATTCTTTATGGGTGCATACTTTCCGAATAAAAATACAGCCCATTGTAAACTTTACAATTACTATCAGTCGATAATTGTTACCTCTAATATTGAATACATAGTGCTGATTGCCTACATAATCAGCAGCAGGAAAATCTACTTTAATATCAGATAGGTTTTTCCATTCTACTTTTTCTGCTATATCATACCAACGTTCTAAGGCTATGCGTGAATCTTCATAGCCTTTCGTTTGGTAGAACTCTTTCAATTTCTTATTTAATAGTACAATAAAAACATGAAGCAATAAATTCAACTACTGATTCGCATAACTTGTTAAAAGCACTGCAAAGTTAGTATAAAATCAACCCTCCACATGCCCATGTTTCTGTAAAAAAGGCAAATTCCTGAAACCATAAAAAAGGCTTATTTGTTATTTTAACGTTCGGAATTATCAGGTGTGCCGCAAACAGTCTCTTTGTTTCAAAAAGTTGAAAGTAGATAATTCTACATTTATTTTTTGTTTGACGACACCTGATTTGCGAATATTATGACGGAGCATAAATCAACAGACTCCTGATATTAAAGACAACATGTATAACTAAAATAAATGATTATGGAAACAAACGAGAAATTAATTGCAGTCGTAGAAATCGGTGGTGACAAAGCAACTCAATTCTGGGCAAGAGCTGATGATTTGGCGCAAGCATACAATGAGAAATCAACGGATATAATCTATTCAGTAAAGAAACTTCCTGATTCTGATAACCTGTTTCACTTCTTCGCTACCTCCAAAGAAGAAATGACACAGGAAACCTTGTTGGAATGTAGCCGTGAGTTCCTGGATGAATTACTGACATTAGTTCCCAGCGAATGCGTCAGAATATCCGTAGTCGGACCTAAAGCAGGCTAAAAGAGTATAAGCAAAGGATTGGGCAGGCAGAAAAGAGGCAGATAAGAATACATTCATTATCTTTGCAACTGTTTTTGTAAACCCAATCCTATATAAAATGAAGTTACTCTGGCTCGACCTCAACAGCTCATACGCACATTCTTCCCTGGCACTTCCGGCACTGCAAGCCCAGATTGCCGATGATACTTCCATCGAATGGGATATCGTATCAGCCACTATCAATGAGAATGTAGGTCTGACCGTCAATGAAGTCTACCATCGCCAACCTGACATACTTGCCGCTACAACCTGGCTTTTCAACCATGAGCAATTGCTCCATATCCTTTCAAGAGTAAAAGCGCTCCTGCCACAATGCTGCATTGTATTAGGCGGTCCTGAGTATTTGGGAGACAATGAATACTTCCTGCATAAGAACCCTTATGTCAGCTGTGTATTCAGAGGAGAAGGAGAAGAAGTATTCCCGCAATGGCTCACATGCCGGAACGAACCGGAAAAGTGGAATACCATTCCCGGACTCTGTTACCTCGACTCCAACGGCCAGTACAGAGACAACGGAATAGCACGCGTACTGAAATTCTCAGATCTCATACCTCCCGAAAAAAGCCGCTTCTTTAATTGGAGCAAACCTTTCGTACAGCTGGAAACGACACGAGGCTGTTTCAACACCTGTGCATTCTGCGTCAGTGGAGGCGAAAAGCCTGTACGTACACTGTCCATAGAAGCTATCCGCGAACGCCTCCGGATCATTCATCAACATGGCATTAAAAACGTGCGTGTGCTCGACCGTACTTTCAATTACAATACCCACCGGGCAAAAGAATTGCTTGAACTGTTTCTTGAATATCACCCGGATATACGTTTCCACCTGGAAATACACCCTGCACTACTTTCCGAAGAACTGAAAGAAGAATTAAAACATTTGCCCAAAGGTCTGTTACACCTGGAAGCAGGTATACAAAGCCTGCGTGAACCTGTACTCGAAAAAAGCCGGAGAATGGGAAAGCTGACAGATGCACTGGAAGGCCTGAAATTCCTGTGTTCTCTACCCAATATGGAAACACATGCCGATTTAATTGCAGGACTTCCACTCTACCATCTTTCAGAAATATTCGAAGACATCCGTGTTTTGGCAGCATACGGTGCGGGAGAAATACAACTGGAATCTCTCAAATTACTTCCCGGCACGGAGATGCGAAGAAGAGCGGAAGAATTGGGTATCCAATATTCTCCACTTCCACCCTATGAAGTGCTTCAAACCCGCGAGATCAATGTAAGTGAATTGCAAACAGCCCGCCAACTCTCCCGCCTGCTGGATGGATTTTATAATACTCCGGCCTGGCAGTCCATCACCCGGAAACTCATTCTGAAAGAAGAAAAATTCCTGTATCGGTTTCTGGAACATCTGATACAAATAGGTTTGATAGACCAACCGATGAGTCTGGAAAAGCGAGGACTCATCTTGTATGAATTCTGCAAACACAACTATCCGGAGTATCAGTTAGAAGCCAGCATCGCTTGGATAGAGGCCGGTATGTCACTGAAAAAACTTCCGGCAGAGAAGGTTAAGACCAAACGGCAGGTTCCTCCGGAGAACTGGCAAGTACTGTATGGCCAATACAAGGATAATCTTCGCCTTTGCTTTCTGCCTGTCAATGAGGAAACCAATCAAGGTTATTGGTTCGGCTTCGAATCAGAAATACAGAAACCGGAACCCGTATTCAAAGCAATGAATTAATTGAAAAGATAAATGGAAGACAAGACCATAGAAAAAGTAGATTTCTCCATCGAAGAGCTGGAAACAAATTATTATGAATGTACATTTGACAAATGTAATTTTTCAGATAAATCAATCGGAAGAGTTATATTCGAAAAATGCACATTCAAGGAGTGCAACCTTTCATTAGTAAAAACCAGTAATACCTCTTGGCTTGATGTCCTGTTCACCGATTGCAAAATGACAGGCATCAACTTCAGTCTTAGCAACCGCTTCGGTTTGTCCGTGGAATTCCATAATTGTCTGCTGTCTTATGCACTGTTCACCGAGATGAAACTCAAAGGAACCCGTTTCACAGGGTGCGACTTGCAAAACGCAGACTTCATGGAAACCGACCTTTCCAATGCAGTATTTAAAGAATGTGATCTCTGTTACGCATCTTTTCATCACACCAACCTGGAAAAAGCAGATTTCACTACTGCACGCAATTATGCCTTGAATCCCGCTGCCAACCGTCTGAAAAAAGCGAAATTCTCCCGCTATGGATTGGAAGGATTGCTCACAGGATTAGGAATAGAAGTTGTCGATTGACGTTTCCTTGTGCAACTTTGGAACAGGTGCAGTACCACAAGGCAATGTAACCCAAACAGTTGTACCCACTCCTTCTTCCGAAGTCAACCCAATAGATCCACCCATACAATCCACAAGGGATTTACAGATAGGCAACCCTAACCCGACTCCTTGTGTAAAAGCGTCCACTTTTTCAAAACGTTCAAAAACAATAGACAATTTTTCTTGCGGAATACCACACCCCGTATCCGTTACTTTAATCTTAATACCTTGCTCCGCAATGCCATAAGTAATATCAATATACCCTTCCTGCGTATGCTTCAAAGCATTGGATAAGAAGTTATTTAATATCTGTTTCACACGTTTTGCATCCAATTCAACCATATAATCCTGCCCTGTATTATGAATACGAATATCCAGTCTTCCGGCCGTTTTCACCCGATATTCAGTAGCACTTTCCATTATCAGGTCGGACAGACAGAACCATGTGGGATGCAGATCTATATACCCCGCCTCTATTTTCGAAATATCAAGAATATCATCCACTATTTTCAGTAGAAGCGCATTGTTGTGGTTGATCAGATTACAAAGCTCTTTCTTTTCCGCTATATCTTCCGTATCTGCCAATATGCCGGAGAAACCAACAATGGCATTTAAAGGAGTACGAATCTCATGACTCATATTTGCCAGAAAGGCCGTCTTCAACCGGTTGGCCTCCTCTGCTTTGTCTTTCGCATCCCGCAAATCATTTTCCAGTTTTTTCCTCTCGCCAATGATCTGGGTACCTCCGATCAGCACAGCAGGTTTTCCATTCTCATCATATTCATATACGGCACCATAGATATTCCTCCATGATAAAGTATTATCTTCATTCTGGTATAAGAATTCTTCATCGATAAGCTTGGCAGAGTCTTTCTCCAATCCATCTATCATTTCATATATCCTCTTTCTGTATTCCGGTAATATATGCGACAGGTGCTCATCTGCGTTCACGACTGTAACTTCCTGCTCATCTTTCTCCAAATCCCCACCCCAGATAATTTCTTTACGTTTCAAATCCCATTTCCACAGTTTCAGCTTAATGGCTTTCACCAGCAAACGCTGTTGAAGGTTCTGCTGTTTCAACTGCTGTTGCTTTTGCTCCAATTCTTGCATCAAGAGATTATAGGGCTTCATCAGCTCCTGCTTACCATCAATACCGGAGAGACGGTTGCGAATCTTATTATATTTTTGAAAATAATAGACTGCCGCTATCAGTGAAACAATGAAAGCAAACAGAGTTATTAAATGTAAAATATACATCATAATTCAAGTTATCTTCATGAGGGTGAATGTGTCAAAATAAAGATTAGAGTTACAAAGGAACTCAATTCTCAGAAAATACCTTGAAATATATTTTATATAGTTATTAAAGATAGTATCAAAAGTTATTAAGAAAAGTATTATATACCTAACACACAACACTTTAAGTATTAATATCATTTTGGGCATTCTTAAACTCCATAGGAGTCATTCCCGTTCTTCCCTTAAACAACTGATGAAACGTAGGCATGCTGCTGATACCCGATGACTCCGCTATAGCACGCAAAGTATAATCGGGGTGTTCTTTCATTAAATATATCGCATAATCCAGGCGCAGGTTATTGATATATCCACTCAGGTTAGTGTCCGTATTCTCCTTTATCATCTTGGCAAAACGAGTGTTATTCATGCGAACAATTCGGGTCAACTCCTCCCTCGACAAGTTGGGAGAAAGATACATTTTATCCCGTTTTATGATGTAATCCAACTTCTCGAAAATCATCTTATTCATCTGCTTATCCTGCTCTTCGTTAGCACCGGACTCATCTTCCACCTTTTCGGGAAAAGAAAGATCTTTCGCTATGCCCGACTGTGAGCGGTCCATTTCCTCCTGCATGGAGAATTGCTCATTGATACGTTTTACCAATGCTTTGTTCTTGTTTCTGATTACACGGTTTTGCTGCCAAAGTCTCCACAAAAAGAATAGCGCCAGCAATGTACCACTCAGAATGCATATCAGCGTAATGTTACGTATCTTCAACTGAAACGCCTGTTCTGAAATACGTGCTTCTTTCTCATTCAGCTCGTAGAGCGTATCCAGTTCCAGTGCAGCATTCTGTTTTTCCCGCTGATAAATGCTATCTTTTATTGCAGCGATAACCCTTTGAAGATCTATAACCGTTTTATAGTTCTCTAATTTTGTATTAGCCAGTATTTCCAGATTCAGGATAGTGAGATACTGGTTGTTCAATGTATCCTGCTGTCGCATCACTTCCTTAAAATCACGACAATTGTCCAATACGGCCTGGCATTCTCCCAAAAGTAATAAATAAGGAGTGGCATCAAATTTACCATCAGGAGTAGAAGAAGCATTTGTCGACTGATATTTCTTATAATAAGCAGCCGCACGCTCCCGGTCTCCCGTTAATTGGAAAAGATAGGCCAATTTGGAGTATATATACGTAAATTGCAGATCCAGTAGATCCGCACGGATTTCCGGTTGTTTACTCATCTTGTCAAGCAGCTTTTCACGTTGCAGACCTATTTCTAAGGCATCGTTTGATCGCTTGTCAGCAATCAGATATCCCATCTTCACTCCATAAAAATAAGAAAGCATTACCTCGTGATCTTCATTTTTAGAGTCATCAAGCAAACCAATAGCCTGATCAAAAAACTGATACCCCTCTTCTTTGAAAGACAGCATTCTTTTGTTCTCTCCCATGCAAAACAGCAACTTACATTCAGACTGTATATCTTTAAGTTCGCGCGCCAGTTCCATACCCTGTACAGCATAGCGCATGCTTTCCTTATATTCACTTAGCAGATGAGACAATTCGGCCATAGCCACCGTCATCGTCAACAGATGCGAAGGAGCATTGTGAGAAAGAGAATCGTGAACATAAGCCCTGCGGGCATAATGAAAAGCAGATTTATTTCTATACATATTACGATAAACCACGCTGCGCAGTTCATCAACGACATTCAAAGGCATTGCACCATTTGCTTCGGCTTCGTCCAGCAATTGCAAGACCCGGTCGGGTTGGGTCATGTAATTCTTCATCATATACTCTTTGGTATATTGTTCCGGCACACGCTTGTCTTCGCCTGCGCAGACAGGCAAAGACAAGAATCCTAATAAAAGGAAGCATAAGTAATAGAAATATCCCATCACATCTTTATTATTCTTCTGTGTCTATTTTCTGATGAACTGCACAATCTGCGCAAATGCCCTTGATAACGTAATTTATTCCAGTCTGCATAAACCCTTCCGGAAGGTTGACCGTTGGGGCATGCACACTTCGGATGCAATACGTCTTGTGGCACTGCTCACAATAAAAATGCATGTGTTGGTCTTCCACCGTACACATACAGCAATCTTCGCAAACCGCATATTTCAGCGAACCGCTTCCGTCATCCACTCCATGTATCAGATGATGGGAAAGGAACAGGGTCAATGTCCTGAAAATGGTAGATTTATCAACCGTATCAAGTTTCTCTTCCAGGTCGGTGACGGACACAGCCCGCTTCATCTCCATCATAGTACGGAGAATCAGCAGACGCATGGCCGTAGGCTTTATATCCCGCAGGGACAATTTATGCAAATATATTTCTTCCATATTTCTTAAAACTTCTTTCTCAATATACGGACTGAATTCAGCACCACCAACAAAGCTACGCCGACGTCAGCAAACACTGCCGCCCAAAGGGTGGCAAATCCGCAGGCACCCGCCAGCAACACCAACACCTTCACCGTAATAGCACCTACTATATTTTGCATCACTATCCGTCGCGTTGCCCGCCCTATAGAGATGGCGGTTGCAACTTTGGATGGCTGATCAGTCTGAATAACGACATCCGCGCTTTCGATGGCAGCGTCCGAGCCTAACCCTCCCATGGCAATGCCCACATCACTGAGAGCCAACACAGGGGCATCGTTCATGCCATCTCCGACAAATGCGACAGACATACCCGGAACAGAATTGAGTTGTTCCAAATGAACGGCCTTATCTTCCGGCAATAAGTCGCCGTAGGCTTTGTCAATTCCCAATTCCTTTGCAAAGATATTAACAATCTCTTGTTTATCCCCGGATAACATTTGAATATTATCTATTTTTAAAGCCTTTAATTTTTTAATAGCATCTACCGCATCCTCTTTCAGAGTGTCTGAAAGTAGCAGTTGTCCGGCATACTTCCCATCCACGGCACAGACCACTACCGTAGCTATACAATCCGCAAGTTCTCCGGGTACAGCTATCTGACGGTCGATCAGTAAACGGATATTACCGACCAATACCTGATGGTGTTCCACCTCAGCTTCCAGACCATATCCGGCCAATTCGTTCAGAGAGGTCACAACCGCAGGTTTCACACCACGTCCGGCAGCATAGTGCACAATGGCTTGTGCCACAGGATGGGTACTCTTCTTTTCTACAGATGCCACTAAACTCAGTAATTCATCTTCGGGGATATCTGTTGCCTGTATGGATGTCACACGGAAACTACCGGTAGTCAACGTACCTGTTTTATCGAATACAACTGCATTGATACGGGTTATGGCATCCAGATAATTACTTCCTTTAAACAAGATACCTGTACGCGAAGCCGCTCCTATTCCGCCAAAATAACCCAATGGGATGCTGATAACCAATGCACAAGGGCAGGATATTACCAGAAATACCAATCCCCGATAGAGCCAGTCATTGAACACATAGTCAAATCCCGGATGCACAGCCGCAACAAGTGCAGGAAGGGCAACGATAAGAAAAGCCAACAGTACTACAATCGGTGTATAAATACGGGCGAACTTCCGGATAAAAAGTTCCGCCGGTGCTTTCCGTTCCGCCGCATCCTGAACTAAAGTAAGAATACGTGCCAGAGTGCTATGGTCATAAGGCTTCGTCACTTGTATGCTCACTGCCTGTCCGCTGACAATCATACCGGCAAGTACCTCGCCTCCTTCGGAGACATTGCGCGGCATACTCTCCCCCGTCAGTGCCGAAGTATCGAAGACGGCATAAGGATTTTGCAGGCTACCATCCAAGGGAACGCGTTCGCCGGGCTTCACTTCGATCACTTCTCCTACATTTACCTCACGGGGGGAAACGGTAGTCAGTCCCCCCATTCGGTATACGTCTACCTGTTCGGGACGTACATCCAGCAAATCTTTGATATTACGGGATGCCTGGTTCACAGCCTTATCCTGCAACATCTCTCCAATGGAATAGAGCAGCATTACTGCCAGTGCTTCAGGATATTCTCCGATATAGAAGGCTCCAAGGGAAGCCAATGCCATCAGCGAAAACTCGTTGAACCAGTCTTTTTGCAAAATACTCTCCCAGGCTTCGCGCATCACGGGCAGTCCGACAGGCAGGAAGCCTATAAGAAACCAAAGAAGCTCGACAACCGGATTAGCGAACCACGTCCATTCCTTATGCTGGAAGATAATACCCAGCAGAAGGAAGACACCGGACAACACCGGAGCCCACCACTTCCGAATGAGAGATTTCTCTTTTTCTTTGCTCTGCGAATGAGTATGTGAACAACAACACTGACATGTACTTTCCATAATCTTCTTACTTTTTTATTTGGTACAAAGGTAAGGAACAGGAAATGCAACCGGGTTGCAAAGAACCTATTGACAACTTATTATAAATTATTTCTGTAATTGCGTAGAATTAAAATCCTATCCGCAAGAAACTAATTCTGTTTATGCACATTATTATTCTTACAACATATATTATATTTTATTACAACAGTTGTGTTTCTTTCTTACAACAACTATTGTAAGAAAGAAACACAACTGTTGTAAGATTAGATTTTAGAATTTTGAAGAATAGTTTCTTGCATCCCGAAGATTAAGCTGATTGACAAGAGGACAAGTTATTAAACATTCTCAAAAAGAGCAACCACCGTCAAACTTTTATTGTAGATAAACAGTTTAATATAGAAATATAAATAACGAACCATTATGAAAGATGTAGTACTAATAGGAGCCAGCGGTTTTGTAGGAACCGCTATCCTCAATGAATTACTGAACAGAGGCCACAAAGTAACTGCCATCGTACGCGACGCGGCTAAGGTGACTGTCAGCAATCCGAACCTGAAAGTCGTTCAGGCAGATGTGACCGATGCCGATGTTCTGATTGAAACCTGTAAAGGAAAAGACGCCGTCATCAGTGCTTATAACCCCGGCTGGAAGAACCCCAATATTTACGAAGAAACGCTGAAGAACTATCCGCTGATAGTGGATAGTGTGAAGAAAGCCGGCGTTGAGCGTCTGCTTATCGTGGGTGGTGCCGGAACCCTGTTCTACGCTCCCGGAAAGATGGTGATGGATGCTGACGATGTTCCAGCCCAACTGTTGCCCGGAATCAAATCCCTCGGAGAATTCTATCTGAATACACTTCGCAAGGAAAAAGATATTGACTGGATATTCCTCTCTCCTGCCGCCAACATGACACCGGGAAAACGTACCGGAAAGTTCCGTTTCGGAAAAGACGACTTAGTGGTAGATGCAAATGGAGACAGCAATATCTCCGTTGAAGACTATGCCGTGGCAATGGTAGACGAGCTGGAACAGAAGAAGCACCACAAGGAGCGCTTCACAATAGGATATTAAACAAGGCTATTTCAGAAAATAAATTCTTTAAATTTCAAAACAGAATAAATGCCGGCAAATAAAGAATCACTCTTCTTTTTTGCCGGCATTTGTCTTTTTACCAAACTTAATTGAACCAACCCTATTTATTCTGCATTCCTTTTCAGCCATTCCAACCTGCGCATATCAGGCAGGTGCTTTACCTTGAAGTTCTCAAACTTAACATTAAACCCGCCTCCGTCGGGACAGGCAGCCATGAATCCAACCTTCACTGGAATATTATCCTGCAACCATGCATTCCGCATCATCGTATAAGTCTTGTCATCAAACGAATAGAAGATTTCAACAGCATCCAGCCTGCGGACAGCTTTAATCCAAATATAAGGAACGGGCTTATCCAACGTGATTACGCTCCAGTCACTGGTCTTGTGAGTCACCACTGTACTCAGATTGAATTTTCCGTCTACAAACTCAATACCTGCTTTGATGTAGTTTTCATGATCGATGCGCAACATCAGTCCCGCCTGGTCAAAGCGTGCCTTATAATCGCCCGTCACTTTCACTTTAACTTCGAATTCACCGCCATACGTTGCATAATAGAAAGGGGCGTCATCCACAGTAAAGCCATAATGAGAGATACGCCAGTAATCACTCTGCGGAGTGACAAACATTGAAAGACTTTTATCCTTTATTTCCCACTGTTCAGGTTCGTTGAACCACTGCATTTTTTCCAACGTCTGTGCAAAAGAGGCTTCCACCCCAATCATCATCAACAGACTAAAAAGTAACTTTTTCATTTCCCGTGTCATTTTAATGAATTATTATTCTGATATATATTTAGCCCTGTCCGCTTCGGTAATCGTACGTAGCACACGGCAAGGATTACCGACAGCCAGTACATTGGCAGGAATACTTTTTGTGACCACACTTCCGGCACCAATAATCGTATTATCACCAATCGTCACTCCCGGCAACACACAGACCTGGGCACCAATCCACACATTATTTCCGATAGTGATAGGATAAGCATATTCAAGTCCCTGGATTCTCTGCTCCGCATCCAAGGCATGTCCGGCAGTATAGAAACCACAATTCGGAGCCACAAAAACATTATCGCCAAATGTAACTTTGGCTCCATCCAGAATAACGCAATTCACGTTCGAATAGAAGTTCTCCCCTATTTCTATATTATATCCGTAATCACAATAAAACGGTTGTTCTATCAAGAAGGATTTCCCGGTCTTGCCGAACAACCGGCGGATAATGCTCTCGCGTTCTTTCTTTTGTGAAGGGCGCAGACTATTCAGTTCATAACATACTTCTTTGCAAACTTCCCTCTCCGATACAAGCTCCATATCATTATTGGCATCATACAATTTCCCGGCTTTCGCTTTTGCTTTTTCACTCTCCATAATTTATTGTACTTAAATAAATAACCATTAGTTTTCATTACCTTTGCAAAGGTAAAGGCTTACAGATAAGTCGGCAATACTGATTAATAACCATTTTTCCCATCTCCATGCCGTATGGACATCGTAAATAAACTGAAGAAAGAGTTACTGAAACAAGCGTTCACCGAGGAACAAAAACAAACGGAACGCCTGAATGAGTGCAAACATATAGCTTCCATATATGCACAGACCGAAAATGCCATAGCAGTATTGAGCGATATGAAAGCAAATATTAGTTATATTTATTACGGCGGGGTAGCCGAGAATCTGGGATTGTCAGAACGGAATACCGCCAAAACCATTCAGTCTATATGGGAAGAAGAAATATTCAGCCACATCCATCCGGACGACCTACAGGAAAAGCATTTGCAGGAACTCCGCTTCTTCCACTTCCTGAAAAGTGTTCCTGAAAAGAAACGTCCGGACTACCACCTCATACACAATATACGCATGCGCGATCATTCGGGCAGGTATGTACACATCTTGCACAGAATGTTTTATATAGCGAGCCACTCAAACGGAAGTGTATGGTTGTCCTTATGCCTTTACAACTTTTCAATGGATACGTCGTTAAGTTGCACCATTCTTAACTCAGCAGACGGGCAAACCCTCGAACTGGAAAAGCAGAATTGCAACGACCTGTTGTCAGACCGAGAAAGAGAAATCCTGCAATTGATAAATAAGGGGAAAATGAGTAAGGACATTGCCCAAGCATTATCCATAAGTGTAAATACCGTAAACCGGCACCGGCAAAATATCCTGGAGAAACTTCAGGTAAACAATTCAATAGAAGCTTGCCGGATTGCTAAAGAATTGCACCTGTTATGATAAGAGAAGTAAGACCGGAATTAATATTAACTCGCTAAAGTAGATTTATGAAAGCAAAATTCTTTTTAAGCTGTATGGCGCTGGCAATCTTGTTCAGTGCATGCAATACCACCAACCGCACCCCGAAGCAGAAGATAGAGCAACAAATAGATTCTGTTCTGAAAGATAAAAAAGCTACGGTAGGTGTTGCCGTACTCGCCAATGATGAGATTGTAGCCGTTTATAATAACCAAATCCATTTCCCCCTGTTAAGCGTCTTCAAATTTCACGTGGGACTGGCCGTTTTGGACAAGATGGATAAAGACCACGTCGGTTTAGACAGTCTTATCGAAGTAAAGTCTTCTCAACTGACGCCCAACACATACAGTCCGTTAAGAGATAAATTCCCCGATCAGGATATTACAATTTCCCTCGGAGAGTTGCTGAAATACACCATTTCGAAAAGCGATAACAATACATGTGATATCCTTATAGAATATGCCGGCGGTATAGACCAAGTAAATGAGTATGTGAAATCGTTAGGAATAAAGGATTGTAATCTTGCGGCAACGGAAACCCTCATGCATACCTCCGAAGATGCCTATCTGAACTGGAGTACTCCGGAAGAAGTAGTAAGGCTATTGAATATAGCCGACAAGCACCCCCTGTTTGCCGCCCAATATAAAGATTTCCTGCAAGCAATTATGCAGGAAACCTCTACCGGTAAAGATAAGCTGAAAGGCCAGTTGCCTGCCAACGTAATCGTAGGCCATAAGACCGGCTCTTCCGACCGGACTCCGGAAGGGATAAAGATTGCTGATAATGATGCAGGCTTTGTTATCCTGCCCGACGGACAGAAATATTATATAGCTGTCTTCGTCATGGAGTCGCAGGAAACCGATGCAGATAATGCAGCTATCATCGCCAGTATATCCAAAATTGTATATGATACTTTAAACTCAGATATCCAATGAATAAGAACACTGATCCCCGCTGGCTCGAATGGGCCAAGGAATTACAATTCATAGCTCAGGCAGGACTGACCTACTCCCGCGATCCCTTCGACATCGAGCGTTTTGAACGTATCCGGGAAATATCGGCAGAGATTATGAGCCATCAAAGCGATCTGCCGATAGAGAAAGTAAAAGAATTATTCTGCAATGAAACCGGTTTCCAAACACCTAAACTGGATACCCGGGCCGCCATCTTTAAAGACGGGAAAATACTTCTGGTAAAGGAAAAAGCTGGTGTATGGTCTATGCCCGGTGGCTGGGTAGACGTCAACCAAAGCATCAAAACCAATACGGAGAAAGAAGTCAAAGAAGAAGCCGGACTGGATGTAAAGGCCGTACGCCTGATTGCTTTGCAGGATAGAAACCTGCACAACGTGCCTCCTTATGCATACAATGTCTGCAAAGCCTTTGTTCTTTGCGAAGTAACAGGCGGAAGTTTTCAGAGCAATATAGAGACTACCGAAAGCAACTATTTCTCTCTGGACGAGATACCTGCATTGGCCGAAGAAAAGAACAATAAAGAACAGATAGGCATGTGTTTCGCCGCCTATCTGGATGAAAATTGGAAGGTACCATTCGACTAAAACAACAGGCTGCAAATCTATTCCATTCCCAGTATCTCTTTCATCTTCGGACGGAAATCACCGCCCCATGCCTCAAGCTGTTCGATAATGGGAACGAGTGTTCTGCCCGCTTCCGTTATGGAGTATTCCGTGTGAGGCGGAAGTACTGTAAATATCTTCTTCTCGACCATGCCGTGCATTTCCAGTTCTTTCAACTGCTGATTGATAACCCGAGGACTTGCATCTGTAAACAAACGATGCAATTCACTCGGGCGTTTAGGGCTGGTGAGCAATTCCTGAATAATACAGGACTTCCATTTACCGCCTATCACCTCCATCGTTATCTTTATGCCACAATCAATATCAAAAGGTATTTTCTTCTTATACATAGAGTCAAGTTTGCACAAAAGTAATCATATCAGAGGAAAACTGCACAAAAGACTACAAAGCGTCAATCTCTTCTGGCGTTAGACCGGTAGCTTTAACTATAATGTCAATAGGAGTCTCTAATTGCTTCATGTTACGGGCAACGGTCAGGTAAGCTTCCGCGCGTCCTTCTTCACGACCTTCTGCACGACCTTCTTCACGTCCTTCCTCACGTCCTTCCTCACGTCCTTCCTCACGTCCTTCCATCTTGCCTTCCAGTTTGGCTGAATCCAGCACATCATTCTGAATCATCACAGCACTCAAATGCTCATCATAAGCCATACGTTCTTTAGGAGGCATGGAAAAATATTTCAGTTTCTCACGAGCTTCACTCAAACCGGGAGCTGTGGTATCAGGACAAATAGTGCCATACTTCAAGTATTTCATCCATTCTTCAAGCGGGGTGGCAGCCACCTTATCAAACTCATTCACACGAATCAAGATGTATTCAGGAAATATCTCAGCAGGCATTCGAGGTACGATAGCATCACGCTCTTTGACATTCACTTGCAGGCGGTCACCTGTATGCACACCTACAAAATGATTTTGACCATGATACAGGTAGTCACTACCCTTCCCGATATCAAAGTAAAGAATACTGATAGAATATATTTTCTTCACCTTATAATAAGTCTCGCCCAACGAGATGTGTTCAGTGATGGCCTTGGCAACGCCATAAAGAATCCGTTCCAGATAATAAAGTTCACGAGTGTTTTGTATCTCGATAATAATAATCTCATCCTTACTGTTACGCGCCTTAATATCCACACGATTGAATTTATCTTCGGCAGATAGCTGATTACCTTCACTCTCCAGTATTTCCAGAATAGTAACTTTCTCACCCAAAAACACGGTGAGGAAACCTTCTAATACACCAAAGTTTGCCTTCTGACGGAGCAAGCGTTTTATTGCCCAATCGAAACGCACATATTTATCTTGAAGCTCTTCCATATTATCTGAGTATTAATTGGAATACATTAGTTTACCTACAAAGATACAGCTTATTAAGAAAAGGACAAGCAAACAGGCAAAAGAAAGTATGCCGGACAAACAAAAAACATCTACCAAAACGTTTCGCATTCATTACATTTTATCACTAAAAATTTATCGCTTAGATCCCATTCTCGTAAAAATGAAATAAACGCTTTTACAGGTAGGGATAAATTTATCAGTATATGAATAATTTAGCCGTACTTGTGTATTACTCCGCCACTTCTTATTTTTGTACCTAAAAATGAGAAAGTATTTATTATCAGCTGCACTCATTATTGGAGTCGCTTCAATGTATGCACAACAACCCGTAAAAAGTAAAGATATGAAGAAAGAAACCACCCCTCTCCGCCTGATTTATCCGCAATGGCAAGGCGGAATCGTAGATCATTGGATGCCGGATATTCCGGCAGAAGACTCTTCCAGAGGTTATTATTTAGGTGCCCAGTTACTGAACCTGCTGGCTCCGGACAGCAATCAGAAAACCGTGGAAGTTCCGGTATCTCTCGATATAAACGACAGAACAACGGAAAAGGGTATCAGCTCCCGTAACGTGATTGTCAAACAAAGCAAGGCTGCGCTCGATATACTTAACGAAAACAAACCGGACCGGATTATCATCCTGGGCGGAGAATGTTCGGTCAGCGTTGTTCCGTTCACTTATCTGGCTGCCCGATACCCGAACGATGTAGCCATAGTCTGGATAGATGCGCATCCGGACATCAACCTGCCTTATGATGAATACAAAGGGTATCATGCCATGGCCCTCACCGCTTGCTTCGGAATGGGTGACGAAGAGATTATGAACTTGTTGCCCGGTAAGTTTGACGCTTCCAAAGCATTAATCGTAGGGCTGCGTTCATGGGACAAAGGCATGCAGGAACGGCAAAAGGAATTGGGCATAAAAGGTCTGGCACCGAAAGAAACAGCGGACAACAGTTCCGCCATTATGGAATGGTTGAAAAGTACCGGAGCTTCCAAGGTTGTCATCCACTTTGACCTGGACGTGATAGATCCTGCCGACATGATAGCAGGCGTCGGCGTAGAACCGGGCGGAATGAAGACCGAGGAAGTAGTCCGCGTGATTAACGACATTGCTTCCGAATATGACCTGATAGGATTGACCGTAGCCGAACCAATGCCACGTATTGCTATTAAAATCAGGAATATGCTGAATCAGTTACCTTTATTAAAAGAGTAAGAAAAGAGAAACTCACAAATAATCTCTATATTTGTATGGTCTCAAACAAAAACAACTGGAATCTATAAAAAATACGGACCATGCATACGATATTGATTATTGAAGACGAACCAAGAGTAGCCAGCCTGCTCAAGAATGGACTGGAAGAGAATGGTTATCAAACCATGGTGGCTTACGATGGCATCATGGGACTACGCCTCTTCCGTGCCCATACTTTCGACCTGGTAATTTCCGATATTATCCTGCCCAAGATGGATGGCTTTGAACTATGTAAAGAAATCCGCAAAACGAATCCAGGCATCCCTATCCTGATGCTGACAGCCTTAGGCTCTACAGATGATAAACTGGATGGATTCGATGCAGGAGCCGATGACTACATGGTGAAGCCTTTCGATTTCCGCGAACTCTATGCAAGAATCAGGGTACTGCTGAAACGTAATAATGAAGCAGCCGCACCGCAGCCCCGAGAGATCAGATATTCCGACCTGTACATTGACCTACAAGGAAAGAACGTAACCCGAAACGGCACTCCCATCAAACTTTCACCCAAAGAATACAACCTGTTGCTCTACATGGCCGAGAATGCAGAGCGGGTTCTCAGCCGCATAGAAATAGCCGAAAAGGTCTGGAATACTCACTTTGATACCGGAACCAACTTTATCGATGTATACATCAACTATCTTCGCAAAAAGATAGACAAGGACTTCGACACCAAACTGATCCATACCAAAGCCGGTATGGGCTTTATACTGACGGATAAACTATGAAGATCAGGACAGCCTTAACCCTGCGGTACACCTGTATCACAGCTGCCGTATTCCTGGTATTCATCACTGCCATCTACTACGTCAGTGAACACTCGCGCAGCAATGCCTTTTTCAGGAATCTGAAAAGCGAAGCAATCACCAAGGCACACCTGTTTCTGAACAACCAGGTGGATGCCGAAACCATGCAATCCATTTACCTGAACAACAAAAAGTTCATTGACGAAGTAGAAGTAGCCGTCTACGACACCGACTTCCGGATGTTATACCACGACGCCTTACAAAACGACATCATAAAGGAAACTCCGAAAATGATAGAGCGCATCCTCCAAAAGAAAGAAATAGACTTCTACATCGAGGATTACCAGGGAGTAGGCATCATCTATACTTTCGGAGGCAAGGATTACATCGTTACCGCCGCTGCCTACGACGGCTACGGATATGCCAAGCGGGAAATCCTGAAAGAGACACTTGCCCTATTACTGTTCAGCGGACTGACCGTGCTGATTATTGTAGGTTACCTCCTTGCCCGGAGCGCATTGACACCCATCAGAAGCATCGTGAAAGAAGCGGAGAACATAACCGCCTCACGAATCAACAAACGCCTGCCTGTCAAGAATGAGAAAGACGAATTAGGCGAACTGAGCCTTACCTTCAATGCCCTGCTCGACAGACTGGAAAAATCATTCAACTCGCAGAAGATGTTTGTCAGCAACGTGTCTCACGAACTGCGTACCCCTATGGCTGCCCTTTCTGCCGAACTCGATCTTGCCGTGCAGAAAGAACGAAGCCCGGAGCAATACCAAAACGCCATCCACAACGCGTTGCAGGATTCGCAAAGAGTGATTAAACTCATCGACGGACTACTGAATCTTGCCAAAGCGGATTATGAACCGGAACAAATCAAGAGAGAAGAAATCCGTCTGGACGAACTGTTGCTCGATGCAAGGGAACTTGTGTTGAGGGCGCACCCCGATTTCCATGTGGAACTCGTATTCGAGCAAGAAGCCGAAGACGACAAGGTGCTCACGGTGATCGGAAATAGCTATCTCCTTACAACAGCGTTCGTAAACCTCATCGAAAACAACTGTAAATACTCCCCGGACCAAACTTCCTTCATCCAGATTTCTTTTTGGGAAGAATGGGCCATCATCCGCCTTTCGGACGACGGTGTGGGTATGTCAGACAAAGACAAAGAGAACTTGTTCCAACTCTTTTATCGTGGCGAAAACAAAGATGTGGCATCCGGCTACGGCATCGGCATGACTTTGGCACAAAAGATACTGAGCCTGCACAAAGGGGAAATATCCGTCTTCTCGCATCCGGGTGAAGGGACCACTTACGTCGTTAAGCTCCCGCATATCTGATCTCTCTAATGGTTTTCTAATATTACTCTAATAAATCTCTAACGGCTTCCCCACGAAGCCGTTCTTACTTTTGCGTCGTGAAATAGAAACGCAATTAGTAACTTCAAAAAAGGAAAGAGATTATGAAGTGGAAGAAAAAGTTACAACAGCCTCAGTATGCATTCAACTCCGAGAAAGTATTCCTGACTGCCACACAACCGGCAAAATCCGTTTACTCATACCTGCAAACGACAAGGCTCGGGTTGACAAGGGCAGAAGTTGAAGACCGCCGGCTTACGTATGGAAAGAACGAAGTGGTTCACGAACAAAAGAAGAATCCGTTCATCGTATTCATCAAGACTTTCATCAATCCGTTCATAGGAGTACTGACCGGATTGGCAATCATATCACTCATCATCGACGTACTCATGGCAGAGCCGGGAGAACAGGAATGGACGGGAGTCGTCATCATCGCCGTCATGGTAGTGTGCAGTGCCATCCTGCGTTTCTGGCAGGAATGGAGAGCCAACGAAGCCACAGATTCGCTGATGAAAATGGTGAAGAACACCTGTCTCGTGAAGCGTGCCGGAAGCGGTGAAGAAGAACTGGATATCACGGAATTGGTTCCGGGAGACATCGTCTTCTTGGCAGCCGGAGACATGATTCCGGCAGACATGCGTATCATCGAATCAAAGGACTTGTTCATCAGCCAGGCTTCCCTGACCGGAGAGTCGGAACCGATAGAGAAGTTTCCGGAAGTAAAGGAAAAACAATACCGGAAAGGCAGTATCGTGGAACTGGATAACATCTGCTACATGGGTTCCACCGTTATCAGTGGCGCAGCCAAAGGCATTGTGTTTGAAACCGGCAACAGGACTTTCCTCGGTACTATCGCCCGCAACCTCACAGGACACCGTGCTACTACCGCTTTTGACAGAGGAATCAGTAAAGTAAGTCTGCTGCTCATTCGCTTTATGTTGGTCATGGTTCCATTCGTCTTCTTCATCAACGGGTTTACGAAGGGGGATTGGTTCGAGGCTTTTATCTTCGCCATTTCGGTAGCCGTGGGACTCACGCCCGAAATGCTTCCGATGATTGTAACTGCCAATCTCTCTAAAGGTGCTCTGTCCATGTCGAAGAAGAAAACGATTGTCAAGAATCTGAATGCCATCCAGAACTTCGGTGCGATGAATATTCTCTGCACCGACAAAACGGGTACGCTGACATGCGACAAGATTGTTCTGGAAAAATATATCAATGCAGATGGCAGCAATGACGAAAGCAAGCGGATATTGCGTCACGCTTACTTCAACAGCTATTTCCAAACCGGATTAAAGAATCTGATGGACAAAGCCATCCTCTCACATGTAAAGGAACTAAAGCTGGAACATCTGAAGGATGCTTACACCAAAGTGGACGAGATACCGTTCGATTTCATCCGCCGGAGAATGTCCGTAGTGATAGAAGACAAACAGGGAAAACGACAAATCATCACCAAAGGAGCTGTGGAAGAGATGCTCAGTATCTGTTCGCACACGGAATTCAATGGAGAAGTACAGGCTCTGGCGGATGAGCTGAAGGTCAAAGCTCAAAAGATCAGCGAAGAAATGAACCGGAAAGGGATGAGAGTACTGGCCGTTGCTCAGAAAAGCTATATAGAAAAGGCGGGCAATTTCTCCGTAGGCGATGAGAAAGAAATGGTTCTGATTGGTTTCCTGGCTTTTCTCGATCCCCCGAAACCCTCTGCGGCAGAAGCCATTAAGCAACTGCACGAATATGGTGTGGAAGTTAAAATCTTATCGGGGGACAATGACATTGTAGTGAAAGCCATAGGTCGGCAAGTCGGTATCGACACAAGCTATTCATTGACCGGACCGGACATTGAGAATATGGATGAGGCCATTTTGAAAGAACAGGTAAAGACTACCACCTGCTTTTCCAAATTGACGCCTCTGCAAAAGACACAGATTATTTCCATCTTACAGGAACAGGACAATACCGTAGGATTTCTGGGAGACGGCATCAATGACGCTGCAGCCTTACGGCAATCGGACATCGGCATTTCGGTAGATTCCGCAGTGGACATCGCCAAGGAAAGTGCCGATATCATCCTGCTGGAAAAAGATCTGATGGTACTGGAAGACGGGGTACTGGAAGGCCGGAAAACTTTCGGGAATATCAATAAGTACATCAAGATGACGGCAAGTTCAAACTTTGGTAATATGTTCAGCGTCATGTTTGCCAGTGCATTCCTGCCGTTCCTGCCAATGATGCCGATCCATCTGCTCATCCAGAATTTGCTGTATGACATTTCGCAAACAACAATTCCGTTCGACCGTATGGACCCGGAATTTCTGAGGAAGCCACGCAGATGGGATGCATCTGACCTGAAACGTTTCATGATTTATATCGGTCCGATCAGTTCCATATTCGATATTGTCACTTATCTGGTAATGTGGCATGTGTTCGGATGCAACAATACGGAACACCAATCCTTGTTCCAGTCGGGATGGTTCATCGAGGGACTGCTTTCGCAAACCCTGATTGTACACATGATACGTACGCGGAAAATTCCGTTCATACAGAGCCGTGCCACATGGCCCGTAATCGGTATGACTTCTTTAGTGATGATTATAGGAATTGCCATACCGTTCACATCTTTCGGAGCATCCATCGGTTTGCAAGCGCTTCCATTGAGTTACTTCCCGTGGCTGGTGGGTATTCTGCTTTCCTATTGCGTACTGACTCAACTGGTAAAGAATTGGTATATCAAGAGATTTTCGAGTTGGTTGTAAAAGAAGGCCCTGCTTTTCTTCTTTGTCAGACGATACTGGCGGATGAAGAAAGCAGGGCTATTAGTATCAACAAAACTATAGTGTCATTATTCAGATAAAACTATCATCAATCAAAAAATCTGTTATTCAGAGAAGGACTCGTCGCATACTTCGGTGATTTGTTCATAAGGAATACATCCATAGCTGCGGTCGTCCAGATAACGCAATGCTACATACGGCACATCTGCTCCGGAAACATACATTTGCAATATAGATATCACCTCTGCCATACGCGAAGTGTATGAGCCATTTCGCTCATTGCAAATCTTCACCCACACGCGGTCTCCTCTTTTGATGGGCAGTTCTATATTCTTCATAAACTGTATAATTAATGCGTTTGTTGGAATTACTTGCATAGTAACGGCAAA
>ERZ791903.99-NODE-99-length-136863-cov-16.420977_pt1 | contig 136863 bp, 108 predicted proteins | sample MGYA00510148_ERZ791903 | MGnify/ENA primary metagenome ERZ791903 (study PRJEB30046, sample SAMN00792080) | human gut metagenome | study: EMG produced TPA metagenomics assembly of the A metagenome-wide association study of gut microbiota in type 2... | reverse complement strand
TCCATCGGGCGAGCAGCTCCCGCAGGCTGTCCAGCAGCGCGGGCAGGCGCGACATGAGCTGCGCACTCTGCCGCAAGAGGGGCGGAATCAGCCCCCAGAGCATTCCCAGCACTGCGCCGAGCAATGTCAGCAAGGCGATCGCCGCCGCCGCGCCGCTGGGCAGCCGCTTTTCCAGTACTTTGCACAGCGGCAGGGACAGCAGCGTCAAAACGCCTGCGACTGCCAGCAGCGACAGCATCGACATGATCAGCGACCAGAATGTAATTACCAGTGCAGCTGCTCCGGCGATGATTAGCCCCGCTGTCCATTTGCGCCGCGTGACGGCTTTCTCCATGCGCTTTTCCTCCTTTCGCAGCGGATGGGAAAACGGGCAGGACGCATGATGGTGCAATCCTGCCCGCCTCCATTATTGCTGTCCTTCGCTCATGTCCTGCACGGCCTTCTTGACTTTGTTTGCGCCTTTCTGGACATCCTGACGAATGCCGGGCAGCATCATCAGCCCGATACCCATTGCCAGACCGACCGCCGAGCCAATCAGCATCTTGTTCACTGCGTTTCCCTCCCTTCCAAGAGAATTTCGCCTTCCGGAACGAGAACATCGCCGTCGGGTGAAGCGGAAAAGTGGCGGATGCGCCGCCGTCCGTCGCGGAAATCGTCAATCAAACCGAGGGAGACCTCCAGCTCACTGACGAGCAGATTGTCCGCGCTGATGAGCACATCCGTCACGCAGCCGAGGGTCAAGCCGCGCGTATCCTTGACAGTGCGCAGGCGGAAATCCGTTTTGCGGGGCAGGTGCGTTGGGCAGGCGCGGAGGATGACAGACACGTCGCCAAGCAAGGCAATGCTGTCCCTCGCGACCCACTTTGCGCCGCCGAACCCGCGCCGGACAATCAGCCCGCGCAGCGCGTGACCGTCGTTTTCGAGTACGGCGCGTTCCACATGCCCCTGTGAGCGCCCGCGCAGCACGGCGGGAAGCCCCAGCACGCGCGTCAAATGCACGTCACAGGTCATCAGCGTCCTGCACGGGTTCTTCGTCCGCGTCCTCCCACGGCACGCCTGTCCACGAGCCAAGCACGTCGGTGTGGCTCATGCGGCGCTGAGCATCCGCAAGCGTTTTCACCAGCGGACTGGGGTGCAAGGGTCGTTTTCTGTCCATGCGGCATTCCTCCTTCCGAGATGCAGTCTGCCCGGCTTTGGAGGAGCGCATGATGGGAATCCCTGCTTGTCCGGGAAAAATGGACGTAATACGATTTCCAGATTCAACTGCGCCATCTGCTTGCGCCTTTTTCATTCTGGCGTCCGCTCATTCCACTTAGCGTAGCGCTGTTACGCTGCGTTTCATTCACGTTAGCCAGAATGAAAAATTCGCGGCGCATCTTGGCGCATTCTTATCTGGAAATAGTATCAAGCTGGATTTTTCGCGAAAAAAGGCGAATTAAGTGGATGGACGGCGGCGGTCGGGCTATCGAGGTGCACTCATTTGGCACAGAACGCTTCGCTGCCGCGACCTGTTTGAATTTTCCCTTTGAATGGGTCGCCGAGGAAACGTTGGAATGGCGCCCCCACAAGAGGCGACTGTATATCCTTCTCTGCTTTGCGCATCCGCAAAATCCCCTTGCAATTCTGTCACACCCTGCTATATAATAGGAACCGAAACAAACCACCGCAGGAGGTACACACCCATGAAAATCACCATTCTGGACGGCGCTGTGGAAAATCCCGGCGACCTGAGCTGGGAAGCCCTCGCCGCCTTGGGCGACTTGACTGTCTACGATTATACCGCGCCGGAGGAGATTCTCCCCCGCATCGGCGACGCGCCGATCATCCTCACCAATAAGACGCCCATTACCCGCCAAACGATGGATGAATGCCCGAATCTGCGCTACATCGGTGTGCTGGCGACGGGCTTCAACGTCATTGACATTGCGGCGGCGAAGGAAAAGGGCATCGTTGTCGCAAATGTTCCGTCCTATGGCACGCAGGCGGTCGCGCAGTTCGTGATGGCGCAGCTGCTGGAAATCTGCCACCGCATCGGCCATCATAACGACGCGGTGCAGCAGGGACGCTGGACGGCTTGCCGAGACTTCTCCTTCTGGGATTATCCGCTGATGGAGCTGGCGGGCAAGACGTTCGGCATCGTCGGCTATGGGCGCATCGGTCAGGCGACGGCGGAACTCGCCCGCGCGTTCGGCATGAATGTCATTTATTACAGCCGCCACGGATCGGGCGAAGGCTATGTGCCGCTGGATGAACTGTACACCCGCAGCGACATTGTGTCCCTGCACTGCCCGCAGACCCCGGAGAACGTCGGCATGATTGACAAAACCGCGCTGGCGAAGATGAAAGACGGCGTGATTTTGCTCAATACCGCGCGCGGCGGGCTCATCAACGAAGCGGATTTGCGGGATGCTTTGCTGTCTGGCAAGGTGTACGCCGCTGCGTCGGACGTGGTGTCCACCGAGCCGATTCGGGCGGACAACCCGCTGCTGGGGCTGGACAACATGATTATCACGCCGCACATCGCGTGGGCAAGCCACGAGGCACGCCAGCGGCTGATGGATACGGCGGTGGAGAATGTAAGGAACTTCTTGAATGGGACGCCAAGCAACAACGTGGCGAAGTAAAAAATAATCCTCCGGAACGCACAAAACCCGCCGTTCCGGGGGACTCTTTTTCCCTTTCCATCCCGCAAGGAAACAAACGCCCGCCCGGATTGTAAACCTGCGCGGAATTTTCGGCGAATGTGTGTCTTTTTGCGCCGAAATGTGCTACAATGAGTCGTTACGAAGCATAAGGAGGCAGCAATGAAGGAGCTGAAGCTGGCGTGGCGATATGTCCGCCGTCACTGGTGGCAGTACATTCTGGGCATTCTGGCGCTGTTCATTGTGGACGAGGTGAATACCTATGTGCCGCGGTTCACAGGCGAAATTACCAACGGGCTGGATCAGCACACGCTGGATATGGGCGGCGTGATGGGGTTGGTCTGGAAGATTGTGCTGATTGGCGTAATTATCGCGGTGGGGCGTTTTGCGTGGCGCTTTTTTCTGTTCGGGTCGGCGCGGTCGATTGAGAAGGAATTGCGCAGCGATTTGTTCGCGCACCTATCCTCACTCTCGCCGCACTATTACAACGAGCACAAGACCGGCGACCTGATGGCGCGCTTCATCAACGACCTGCAGGCGGTTCGCACGCTGGTGGGCATGAACGTCATCAGCGCATTCGACGCGACGGTGATGCTGCTGCTGGTGCTGTGGCAGATGATGACGTATGTCAGCCCGAAATTGACGGGTGTGGCGGTGCTGCCGCTGATTCTCATCATCTTCGGCGATTACTTCTACGGCAAGGTGATGCACAAGCGCTTTCTGGCCAAGCAGCAGGCGTTCTCGACGCTGACGGATCAAGTGCAGGAAACGGTGTCGGGCATCCGCGTGATTAAATCCTTCGTGCAGGAACGCAAGGAGCTGTACGCTTTTGCGAAGACGACGCTGTTCACGAAGGAAAAGAACCTCGGCGTTGTGCGCCTACAGGCGCTGGTGATGCCGCTGCTGGACTTAATTGTCGGTATAGCGAGTCTGCTGACGCTGGCTTACGGCGGCTATCTGGCGATTTACGGCGAAATCAACATCGGGCAGTTTATCAGCTTTAACTCGTATGTGACGATGCTGGTGTGGCCGATGATGGCGGTAGGCGAGTGCATCACGAGCGTCAGCCAAGGTCTGGCGAGCCTGCGCCGCATTCAGGAGATTTTTGACGCGAAGCCGGAAATCGTGGACGGCGACATGGTGGACCCTTCGATTCAGACGCTCAAGGGCGATATCAGCATTGAACACCTGTCCTTTGCCTATCCCGACCAGCCGACCGTGCCGGTGCTGGAAGATGTGTCGGTGCATGTGAAGGCGGGCGAGACGCTGGCGGTGCTGGGGCGCACCGGTTCGGGCAAAAGCACGCTGCCGAGTCTGCTTATGCGCCTGTACGACGTACCGGACGGCATGATTACCATCGACGGACACAATCTGCGCGAAATCCCGCTGGCGGCGCTACGCAGGAATATCGCCTGTGTGCCGCAGGATAACTTCCTCTTTTCTGACACGCTGCAGAACAACATCGCGTTCGGCTCAGACAACAAGTCGCTGGAAGCGGTGCAGGAGGCGGCGAAAAACGCCTGCATCCACGATAACATCATGGAGTTCCCCAAGCAGTACCAGACGCTGGTGGGCGAACGCGGCGTGACGATTTCCGGCGGCCAGAAGCAGCGTTCCTCCATTGCCCGTGCGCTGATGAAGGATGCGCCGATTCTGCTGCTGGACGATGCGCTCTCTGCTGTTGATACGGACACGGAACGGCAAATACTGGATAACCTGCGCCGCCTGCGCAGGGGTCGCACGACCATCATCGTAGCGCACCGCATTTCTACCATTCAGGATGCCGACCACATTCTTGTGCTGGACGAAGGCAAGGTGGAGGAGTACGGCACGCACGAGGAGCTGCTGAACAACGGCAAGCTGTACGCAAGCCTGTACCGCAAGCAGCAGCTGGAAAAGGAACTTCACGAGGAAGGAGGCACTGCACATGCGGAGTAAGTTCGGGGATAACGAGCCGCAGGACGTTTCGTATCACGGCAACGCCTTCCTGCGCCTGATGGGCTACATCAAGCCCTACTGGAAAACGGTTGCGCTGTGCTGTGTGCTGGTGGGGCTGCTGACGGTGTTCGACATTGCCCGCCCGCGCATCATCGGCGACGCGATTGACAAGTACATCACCCAGCAGAGCGCACAGGATCTGCCGCCGGAAACGCGCTTTCAGGGCATCCTGATTGCGGCGGGGCTGTATGTGGCGATTCTGCTGCTGCAATTTATCTGCAACCGCCTGCAGTACCTGAAGATTCAGGAAACCGGGCAGAACATCGTTTATACCCTGCGCAATGAGCTGATGGCGCATGTCGAAAGCCTCTCCATGCGCTTCTTCGACTTGACGCCTGTGGGCAGAATCGTTACGCGCATCACCAACGACACCGAGGCGGTCAATGACCTGTATGCCAACACGATTGTCCGCCTGTTCCGCAACGTCGTCAAAATCATCGGACTTGCCATTATTATGATGGTGATGAACTTCCGCATGGCAATGCTGTCGTTCGTGCTGGTACCGGTGATGGCGGTGCTGACGGCAGTGTTCCGCAAATTGAGCCGCAAGACGTACCAAATCGTCAAGACGCGCATCACGACGCTGAATACCTTTTTGAGCGAGCATTTGTCGGGAATGCGGGTCATCCAGATTTTCGCGCGTGAGAAGGAGAAATGCGCCGAGTTTGAGGAAAAGAACGAATCCCTCTACCGCGCGGGCGTACGCGAAATGATGGTGTTCGCCATTTTCCGCCCGTCGATTTACTTCCTGTCCGTTATCGCAATGGCGATTATTTTGGGCGGCGGCAGCGCGCTGGTGCTGGACGGCGTGATTTCCATCGGTATGCTGTATACATTCACGGAGTACATTTCCCAGCTGTTCACGCCCGTGCAGGAGCTGGCGGAGCAGTTCACGACGCTGCAAAGCGCCATTGCGTCCGCCGAGAAAATCTTCACCCTGCTGGACGAAAAGCCCATGCTGTCCGACAAAGCGGACGCGAAGAAGCTGCCCGCTGTGCGCGGCAAAATCGAGTTCGACCACGTCTGGTTCGCGTATGATAACGTGAACTGGGTGCTGAAGGACGTGTCCTTCACCATCGAGCCGGGGCAGAAGGTGGCGTTCGTCGGCGCGACGGGCGCGGGTAAATCCTCCATCCTGAATCTGATTGGGCGCTATTATGACGTGCAGAAGGGCAGCATCCGCGTCGATGGCGTGGATGTGCGCGACCTGACCCGCGACCAGCTTCGTGCCGCAATTGGGCAGGTACAACAGGATGTGTTCATCTTCACGGGCGACATCAAGAGCAACATCCGCCTGCGCGACGAGGAAATCACTGATGAGCAGGTACGTCAGGCGGCGGAATACACCAATGCGTCGCGGTTCATCGAGCGGCTGCCGAACGGCTACGATGAGCATGTGACGGAGCGCGGCGCGACGTTCTCCGCGGGTCAGCGGCAATTGCTGTCGTTTGCCCGCACGCTGGCGCATGACCCGAAAATTCTGATATTGGACGAAGCGACGGCGAACATCGACACGGAGACGGAGCAGTGGATTCAGGAAGCGCTGGAGCGGCTGATGCAGGGCCGCACGTCGATTATGGTCGCGCACCGCCTTTCGACCATTCAGCACGCTGACCGCATTATCGTGATGCACCACGGGCGAATTCGCGAATCCGGCACGCATCAGGAACTGCTGAAGCAGGACGGCATTTACAAGAAGCTGTATGAACTTCAGCTGGCATAAAAAGAACAGGAAGCGGCAGAGCCTAATCTGGATGTTGATGATACGGATAGATTCGCCGACGAAGGTGATAATGAACCTGTGGAAAAAGGAGCAGCTTGACGTGTGGGGCAGCCTTCGGGTTTCCGTTCCATAAAGAAAAAACCAATATGATAGAATCTGCATCATAAACAAAGCGACAAATCGGAATTGGTGAGGTGATTTTATGGCGAGTGACCAAGAGAGAATAGCAATTTTATTTATACATGGCATTCTTGGAACTACAAGTCATTTTGAACCTTTTTTATCGCTTGTTCCTCCAAATTGGTCAATATGCAATCTATCGTTAAAAGGTCATGGAGGAAGTGTAAAGGACTTTTCGCAAGCCTCTATGACTGAATGGAAGCAGCAAGTAAAGAATGCTCTTGAAGAACTATCAGAAACCAACAATAAAATCATTATTGTCGCTCATTCCATGGGGACACTGTTTGCTATACAAGAAGCGATAGAAAAACCGGTAGAAGAATTATTTCTTCTAAATGTTCCGTTAAAAGTGAGAGTTACCCTTCGTTTATTTAGAACATCATGGCGAGTTTTTACAGGAAATATTAAACCTGATGATAAATGGTCTCTCGCAGCACAAAATGCGTATAGCATAGAAAGAGATAATCATATTTTAAGATACTTTGGTTGGATTCCAAGATACCTTGAGTTGTTTTCTGAAATACGAAAGACAAGAAAAATCATAGGGAAATTACTAACACCGTCGCATACATATCTATCTATGTTAGATGAAATGGTTTCCCCTAAATGTAGTAAATTATTTAAGGATAACCCTTGTATATGTGTCAAGTCTTTGCAAACTTCTGGGCATTTTTATTATTCACCGGAGGATCAGTGTTTAATGAATGAAGATTTTAATAAAATGATTCAGAATGTTCAAAAAGAGATTCCAAATTAAGGAGGTCTATATGAAGAAAGCGCTAAATTCCAGTTTGTCGAACTGAATCAATATCCATAGCAGCCATGCGCTACGGTGTGTGGCTGCTTATGTTTGCAAAAGGAACAGACGCAAACCGGCAGTTGATGAAGTGCCATCAGCTGCCGGTTTTGCATGGGCAATACCGCACAACTCGGCGGCGCGTCGGGTGATGTCTTTTCCGCCATCAGCCAATCGCGAAATGGGTGCAGGGACAAATGAAACGGGACGAAGTCCCCTGCTGTTCTTTTGCTGCATAGACGTTGACGAAGGGGCGGACTTCGTGCTATCATAGACGCTGTGTTCCGACTTTTTTCGACAAGAAGGCATCAATGACGATGAATCGTAAACTCTTTGCGAAGGGCTTCCGGCATGGAATCCCGATTGGGCTGGGCTACCTATCCGTTGCGTTCACGTTCGGCATGAAGGCAGTGGCGGATGGCTTGTCGCCGCTCGAAGCGCTGCTGATTTCTATGACGAACGTCACCAGTGCGGGACAGTTCGCCGGGCTGCCGCTGATTCTCGCACAGGCGTCGTACCTCGAAGTCGCGCTGACGCAGATGATTATCAACCTCCGCTATGCGCTGATGGGCCTGTCAATCTCCCAGAAGATGGATTCTGATATGAACACGCCGCGCCGCTTGCTCTTCTCTTTCATGAATGCGGACGAGATTTTCGCCGTCGCATCCAGTCAGCCGGGGAAGGTCGGTCACTGGTATTTGTATGGGCTGATGATCGCGCCGTACCTCGGCTGGTCGGTCGGTACGATTCTGGGCGCGGTCGCGGGCACGCTGCTGCCGGTTTTCCTCCGCAATGCGCTCGGTATCGCGATTTTCGGCATGTTCCTTGCCATCATCCTGCCGCCCGCGCGCAAGGAGAAGCCCGTGCGCATTGTCGTGCTGATGGCCGTCGCGATGAGCCTGTGCTTCCGTTATGTGCCGATGCTCTCGCAGGTGTCCAGCGGGTTTGTCATCATCATCTGTGCTATTGCCGCCTCGGCGCTGGGCGCGTGGCTCTTCCCCGTGCGGGAGGAAGAAACGAAAGCGGGTGATGCGCAATGACGGCAAATTTTCCGATTTATCTGCTTGTGATGGCGGGTGTGACATACCTGATTCGGATGCTGCCGCTGACGATTTTCCGCAAGGAAATCAAATCAACGTTCATCAAGTCGTTCCTGCACTATGTGCCGTTCGCGGTCCTGGGGGCAATGACGATTCCCGACGTGCTGTACTCCACGGGGGATTTGCGCACGGCGGCGGTAGGTTTTGTGGTGGCGGTGATTCTGGCGTGGAAAGGGAAGAGTTTGCTGACGGTGGCGCTTGCGGCGTGTGCGGCGGTGCTGGCGGCGCAGGGGATTCTGCTGCTGTTCTGATGATCATTGCAACGAAAAAGGGGATTGTGTCCGAAATCATGGACGCAATCCCCTTGCTTGTTATTTTGTGCGGTCTGCTCCGCCGCAGCACAGCTTGTCAGGTAAACCATGTACCCTGCGACAAGCGCCGCCCCGGCGGTCAGGGCAATCAGCAGCGCACGCCGGACGTGGTGCGGCTTCGTCATGACTGCCCGCCGCTCTGCGCGTTCGGGTCGAAGAGGCTCATCAGGTGGGCGCTGCTGTTTTCGAGGGTCGACATGGCGCTCTTGATGGCGGACAGGTCATCCGCCGTCATTTTGTCGGGCTTGGCACGCCCAATCAGATGGCGAAGGGCAGCTTCATCGTCCTTGACGCGCTTCTTCTCGTCCTTGTCCAGCTGCTTGCTGCACTGGTTCAAGGCAGCGCTTACCTGCGCCAAAAGGTGCTGCGCCTGATTGATGGTGTCCATCAGGTCGCGGCGGAAAGCGTCCTGCGCGGCGTACTGCTCCGCATCGCGAATCGCCTGCTGAATTTCATCCTCGCTCATTTTGTTGTCGGCGGTGATGGTGATGGATTGGGCGCGTCCAGTGTCCTGGTCGCGCGCGGAGACGGTCAGGATGCCGTTGGTGTCAATATCGAACGTGACCTCAATTTTCGGCACGCCTGCCATTGCGCGGCGGATGCCCTTCAGACGGAACTTGCCGATGCTCTTGTTGTCCCGCGCCATCGGGCGCTCACCCTGCAGGACGTTGATTTCTACTGATGACTGGAACATGCCCGCCGTGGTGAACACTTGCTGATAGTGCACAGGCAGGGTGGAATTGCGCTCGACGACGCGGGTCGCGACGCCGCCGACCGTCTCAATCGCCAGCGAAAGCGGGGTTACGTCCAGCAGCAGCAAGCCCGTGGAGTTCGTCAGCGTCGTGTGTTCATTCAGCGTGTCGCCCTGAATCGCCGCGCCCTGCGCCACGCATTCGTCGGGGTTGATGCTCTTGCTCGGCATGATGCCGGTCAGCTGGCGCACCTTCTCCTGCACGGCGGGAATGCGCGTCGAACCGCCGACCAGCAGCACCTTGCCCAGCTCGCTGGCGGCAATGCCCGCGTCGCTGAGGGCGCTGCGGACAGGACCTTCCGTCCGCGCAACCAAATCCGCCGTCAGTTCATTGAACTTCGCGCGGGTCAGCGTCTGCTCCAAATGCACCGCCTGACCGCCGACTGTGCTGATGAACGGCAGGCTGATGGTGGTCATCTCGGTGACGGACAGCTCCTTTTTCGCCTGCTCGGCGGCTTCCTTCACGCGCACCATGGCCGCCAAATCACGGTGAAGGTCAGCATGATGTTCCCGCTGGAAAGCATCACAGACGAAATTCACGATGCGCTCGTCAAAGTCATCGCCGCCGAGGTGGTTGTCGCCGCACGTCGCCAGCACTTCGATAACACCCTCGCCAATTTCGATGATGGATACGTCAAACGTGCCGCCGCCAAGGTCGTAGACCATGATCTTCTGCGGTGCGCCGTTGTTCAGCCCGTAGGCAAGGGCGGCGCTGGTCGGCTCGTTGATGATGCGGCGGACGTTCAAACCCGCAATGCGCCCCGCGTCCTTCGTCGCTTGACGCTGGATGTCCCCGAAATACGCAGGGACGGTAATCACCGCGTCGGTGACGGGCTCGCCGAGGTAACTTTCCGCGTCCTGCTTCAGCTTGCGAAGAATCATGGCGCTGATTTCCTGCGGCGTATAGCTTTTCCCGGCGATGGTCTTGCGCCAGTCCGTGCCCATATGGCGCTTGACGGACGCAATCGTGCGGTCGGCGTTGACTGCTGCCTGACGCTTCGCCGCGCTGCCGATGAGCCGCTCGCCGCTGTCGGTGAATGCCACGACGGACGGCGTTGTGCGCTCGCCCTTATCGTTCGGAATGATGGTTGCGCTGCCGCCCTCAACCACGGCGACGCAGCTGTTGGTGGTACCCAAGTCGATACCGATGATTTTGCCCATAAAGTTACACTTTCTCAAGGAAACTGATTCCTTGACCTTTTGCGCGATTCAGTTGCGCGCATTGCATACAGTTTTTTGTGTTGCGCAGGGGATTTCACTCCGCAGAGGCGAAAACCCTGCAACAAACAAATCAAGCAGCATAGAAAAATTCCGCCAAATTAAGGGGATTGCCACAGCTTCTTAATAGCACCGGCAGCAAAGCGGACAGAACATCTGCAAAAAGCACAAACTCATGCACAGCTTCGACGGATCCATCGCCCAAGTGTTGTACCCGGACGCGTTCGTCTGATACGTCTGCCCTGCCTGCTGATACTGCCGCAAAAGCGCCTGATAGGTCGCATTGTTCGGGCTGAGCTGCACCGCGCGCTTCATGTGTTCCAGCGCCTGAATCTGATTTCCCGCGCCGTGGTTCGCCACGCCGGACAGGTAGTACCAGCGCGCATTCCGCCCCGTGCTGGGGACGTTCTGCAAAATGGAACACGCCGACGCGTACCGTCCGGCGAGAATATCGCGGATGGCAGCGCGAACCGGCTCGGAATCGCCCGCCTGCTCCTGCGGCGGGTTGACCTGCGTCTGATAGCCGCCGTAGCTGCCGTAACCGAATCCGCCGAAGAAGTCGCTGAACGGGTCATAGCCGCCCTGCTGCTGTCCGCCGTAGGAATTGCCGCCGTAAGAGCCGTATGGATTTCCGCCGTAACTGCTGCCGCCATACGGATTCCCGCCATACGGATTCTGCTGCTGCTGGCGGTTGGCGTACTTCTCCGGGTTCATCAGCATGTCGTAGGCTTCGTTGAGTTCGTTCATCTTTTTCGCCGCGTCGGGGTCGTTTGGATGCAAATCCGGATGGCACTCCTTGGCTTTGCGGCGATACGCGCGCTTGATTTCATCTTGGCTGGCGGTTTCGGATACACCCAGCACTTTCCGCGGGTCTGTGACCATGCTCGTCAGCCTCCTTTCACCGGGGAATCGTCCCCATTCTCTTTGGTTGTGCGGTCGCTGTGCTTCTTCTGCTTTTCGGCGCGGCGGTGGAGGGATTCGTTGTAGCTTTGCCAGACACCCTCATAGAGGATGTTGCGCAGAATATCCGCATCGGAGACGATAGGTAGCGACTCAAACGCCGCTGAGGCGTCGCCGAGCAGCAGCGTCAGCACGTCGCGCATGTCCTCTGGCTGACGCCCCATCAGCAGCACGGGATTGTAGCTGTGCTTGCGCGTGTCGGCATCGTAATCACAGGCGGCATCCACCATGTAGATGAACCGCCCCAGCGACGCACCGAACAGCCGCAGTGTGCGCGACCAGTAATCCTCCTCGCGCACGAACAGCGACGACATCAGCGCCCCGAAGCAGTTTGCCGCCGCATCGGGGGAATCGCTGTGCGCCGCTTCTACCTCGCTCAGCGCCCGCAGGTTCTTCTCCAAATCGGCGCACTGGCGGGGATAATCTGCGCTGACCGCCTCGTAACGCTTTTTCAGCAGCTGCGCGGTCAGCCCGCCCGGCAGAGAGCGGTCGTCCTGCCAGTCGTCCAGGGCCTTGAAATACGCCAGCGCGATGGTCATATCGGCAGCGTAATCCGTCATAGACGTGCGGACGAAATCGTGCGCTTCCTTCGGGTGCGGCAGACAGCGCATCTGCCCGTGCGCTTCCGCCGGCTCATAGAGCGCGGAGAGGAAAATCGCCAGAAACGTCATGTCGTAGGTGAGCGTCATGCGGCCGCGGAAGCCGTGGCGGTCGCCCAGTGATTGGCATAATCCGCAGTACCATGCCCGATAGCGCTTTTTCTGCGCCTCATCGAGCGATTCCAGACAGGGTCTGACATAGCCGAACATTGCTTACGCCCTTTCGTCGAACTTGTGCTGGCATTTGGGGCAGGTGACGTGTTTTTCACCGCAGCCGCGCTTGAGGCGCAGGCGCGTTTTGCACTGCGGGCAGCGGAAATACTTGTAGGTCTTTATGCCCCTGAGCCGCAGGAAAAACTGCCGGATTTCCGTCTGCGCGTGTCCCATCTTGTCCATGAACTGGCGATTTTCCTCCTGCCGCTTGGCGACGTTGCGGCTCAGCATCCGCCACAGAGCATACACATAGCACAGCATGGACAGGAAACTCGCCAGCGGCAGACGGAAAAGCGAAAGCAAACTGAAAACGATAGCGGCGATGAGCGCTGTGAAGCCGAGATTATCCGGGCCGTTGCGCCCCTGCATCCAGTTCGCGAGGGCGTTCTGCATCTTCGAGAAAAAGGACATCGGTGAGTTCCTCCTTTGCTTTCGGAGCATAGTATACACCCCGAATTTGAGCCTAATGTGAACAAATGAAGAAGAAACCGCAACAAATTCGGCGGATACCCGCATTTTTGCAATTTTCGGATTCACCTGCGCCCGCTGCTTGCGCCTTGGCGCATTTTCATCCGAAAACCGCATGGTTTCAACCTATAAGAAATTCTGCGCCGATTGAAAAAAACCCTTCTTTGTGGTATGATAATTGCATGAGAGTTTCATGAGAAAATGAATGCGAGGTGCATTGACGGTGCTGTTGCGGAATGGGCAGTTCTTTGCGGATGGTCATTTTTGGGAAAATCTGTGCGTCCGGCTGGAAAACGGGCGCGTGACAGCGATGGGCGAGGGCTTAGCGCCGTTGGCTGGCGAGGCTGTGATAGACCTGCAGGGGGATTTTGTCCTGCCGGGGTTTGTCGATGCACACATCCACGCCTTCCGCGGGCATGACACGATGCAGGGCGAGGACGCGATTCGCCAGATGGCACGGGAGTTGTATCGGGAGGGCGTTGCGGCGTTCCTGCCGACGACCATGTCCGCCAGCGTGGAGGATACGCGCCGGGTGATTGCCGCCGTCCGCCGCGTGATGGATACGCCGGAGCAGCGCGCAGCGCAGGTGCTGGGGACGCACATGGAAGCGCCGTTCCTATCGCCGGAGAAGGCAGGGGCGCAGCGGAAGGAGTTTTTTCTGCATCCGAGCTGGGAGGCATTCCTTGACCTGACGGGCAGCGACATTCAGGCAGTGCGCGTCATCACGATGGCGCCGGAGCTGCCCGGCGCGGAAGATTTCATCCGCAAGGCGGCGGAGAACGGCATCCACGTTTCCATTGGTCACACGGCAGCGACCGACGAGCAGGTGCATCAGGCGGCGGACTGGGGCGCGACCCGCGTCACCCACACCTACAACGCACAAACGCCGTTCACGCACCGTGCACCCGGCGTTCCCGGCGCAGCATTGACGGATGACCGCCTGTTTGCGGAGTTCATTGGCGACGGCGTTCACCTGCACGACGACGCGGTGAAGGTGCTTCTGCGCTGCAAGGGGGCGGACAAAGCCGTTGCGATTACGGATAGCATGGAAGCAGCGGGCTTGCCGGACGGCGAATACGCCTTAGGCGGGCAAGCGGTCACGGTGCGCGGACACGAGGCACGTTTGCACGACGGCACGCTGGCGGGCTCGGTGCTGTTGATGCGGCAGGCGTTCCAGAACCTGATGGCGCGCTATGGGCAGACGCCGGAAGCGGCTGTGCGCATTTGCACGGAGAATCCCGCGCGTTCGATTGGCGCGTCAGGGTTCGGGACGATTTGCGTTGGGGCAAACGCGCCCCTCACAAGGTGGGGGAAGGATTTCGCTTGGAAGGGAATCCTTGGGTAAAGGAAATTTTGGGGTTTGGCATACTTGTCTTTCTTTTTCTGGCTGAATTTGATTGGAACAGGGGGAATCGCCTCTGCGGAGGCGGAATCCTGCATCAGCACGCGGAAGAAGTATGAAGAAGCGCACAACTCAATCGCGCGAAAGGGTCAAGGGGCAATGCCCCTTGCGGAGTCCAGAGGCAGAGCCTCTGGCTTGAAAGGAGGCTGCAACACCCATGATGAAAATCGACTTGAGCGGACAGTGGCAGGTGAAGCTGGACGCGGAAAAACAGGAAACCATGCCGCAAGCGTACCCGGAGACGATGATGCTGCCGGGGACAACATCGGCGGCGGGGCTTGGAATGCCGAATTCCGCCAAGGAAACGGGCTGCCTGACAGACGCATACCGCTTCGAGGGAGCGGTGTGGTTCATGCGCACGTTCACCGCGGGAGACTGGACGGGCGAGCAGACGATGCTCACGCTGGAACGCACCCGCAAAACTACTGTCTACCTCGACGGTCGCCCCATCGGGCATCAGGAGAGCCTCTGCACGCCGCACCGCTACTTCCTGCCGCCTGTGCACGCTGGCGAGCATACCCTTGTCATCCGCGTGGATAATACCGATTATCCCACGCGCGGCGGGCATTTGACAAGCCCGGACACGCAGAGCAACTGGAACGGCATCACCGGCGAAATCAGCTTGACCGTCGCCCATACACTGCTGACCGACCTCACCGTGCGCCCGGACTTGCGGCGCGGCTGCCTGCGCGTGCATGGGCATATCATCGGCGCGCCCGACGGTGTGGCGGGCATCGTGCTGCCGGGGCAGATGGAGCATCTGCTGCCGTACCGCCGGGGCGTGCTGGACGGGGAATGCCCGCTCAAGGGCAATGAAGCCTTCTGGGACGAAGCGCACCCCGAAATCCATACCATCTCTATTGATCTCGACGGAGACGTGTACGAAACGACATTCGGCTTGCGCGATGTGCGGACGGTCGGGCGGCGGCTGCTCATCAACGGGCGCGAAACCTTCCTGCGCGGCAAAGTTGATAATCTGCTGTACCCCAAAACCGGGTACACGCCAACTGACGTTGCGTCGTGGATGACGATTTTGGGCATTGCGAAGGAATACGGTATCAACCATTACCGCTACCATACCGCCTGTCCGCCGGATGCGGCGTTCACGGCGGCGGATCTGCTTGGCGTGTATATGGCGCCGGAGCTGCCGTTCTGGGGGACGGTCGCGGAAGAAGGCGAAGAAGGCTACGACGAGCGCGAACGCGACTTCCTCTTCCAAGAGGGCTTCCGTATCCTGCGCGAATACGGGCATCATCCGTCGTTCCTGTGGCTTTCGCTGGGCAATGAGCTGTGGGGCAGCAAGGACGTGCTGAACCGCATGATGCGCGCCTACCGCGAGGCGGACGACACCAAGCTGTACAGCAGCGGCGCGAACAACTACCAGTTTGTACCGGACGTGCTGGACGAGGAAAATGTGTTCGTCGGCGTCAGGCTGGGGCGCGAACGGCTGATTCGCGGCAGTTACGCCATGTGTGACGCGCCGCAGGGCATCGTGCAGACGACCGCGCCGGAGTCCGTCAGCAATTATGATGCCAGCATCGTTCCGGAAACGCTGGGGCAGTCGGGTGAAGCCGGCAAGGTGCAGATTCAGTATGGCACGGGCGTGAAGGAAGTGGACGCGCAGTCTACGGAGGCCTTCATCCCGGATGTGCCGCTTATCAGCCATGAGGTCGGGCAGTATGTGTTCTATCCTGATTTCTCGGAAATTCCGCATTACACAGGGCCGCTGAAGCCGCGCAACATCGAAGCTATGCGCGAGAAGCTGGAACGGGCGGGGCTGTACGGCGAGCATGAAGCCTTCTTCCGGCAGACGGGGCATCTGGCGGTGGACTGCTATAAGCGGGAAATCGAGACGCTGCTGCGGTCGCGGGAGGTGTCGGGCTTTCAGCTGCTGGATTTGCAGGACTACACCGGGCAGGGGACGGCGCTTGTTGGCGTGCTGAACGCAATGATGGAGAACAAGGGGCTGATTTCCGCCGAGGAGTGGCGCGAGTTCTGCGCCGGAACGGTTGTGCTGGGCGAATTTGCGTCGTTCACGGGCATGATGGGCGAGGACATCCGTTTTGATGTGCAAATCAGCGAATGCGACCCGGAGAAGCGGCATACCTGCATCCGCTGTACCCTTATGGACGGTGAGCGCGAACTGTACGCTTGCGACGTGGCGCCGGGTGCACGGCAGGGGCGGCTGACGGACGCAGTGTCCGTCACGTTCCCGGCGGAGTGCTATCGGGACGCCATGCAGGAGCGCATCACGGGCTTGACCGTCGTGCTGACACTGGAGGACGGCACGCGCAATCATTACCCGATTTGGCTGATTCCGCGGGTTGACATCTGCATCACCCGCGAGGGCATCGAGAAGGACGGGCGGATGGTGGCGTTTGTATCCGCAGAAGAGAAGGCGGACGGCGCGGCGATTGTTGTGCCGAGCGCGGAAGGGCAGCTTCCGGCGGAATACTGCACGGATTTCTGGTGCTACCCGATGTTCCGTTCAATCAGCGAGAGCATGGGCAAGCCTGTGCCGGTCGGGACGATGGGGCTGTCCATCGACACCGCGTCGCCGCTGCTGAAGCGGTTCGCGCAGGAGGATTACACCACCCCCGCGTGGTACGCTATCCTGCAAACGGCGCATGTGCAGCGCCTTCCGGCGGACATTCACCCCGCGGTGCAGATGATTGACAATACGGAACGCTGTGCGCGGCTGGGCATCCTCTATCAGCAGGACGGCGTGTGGCACTTGACGGCGCGCTTGTGGGAAAAGCCAGATGATCCGACGGTGCGCGCGCTGGCGTGGTCGTTGTGGGAGGCGCTGAAATGACGCTGATTTACCCCGCGACGGCGGATGCGTTCCGCTGTATTGCGGACGCCTGCCGCCACACCTGCTGCAAGGGCTGGGAAATCGACATTGACCCGGACACGCGGGCGAAGTATGCTGCCATGACGGGTGAAATCGGGCAGCGGCTGCGCGACGCGATTGCGGACACGCCGGACGGTGCTTCTTTCCGCCTGCGGGAGGATGAACGCTGCCCGATGCTGAACGACAGCGGCTTATGCGACATCATCACCGCTTGCGGCGAAGGGGCGCTGTGCCAAATCTGTGCTGACCATCCGCGCTACCGCAACGAGTTTTCGACATTCACCGAAGTTGGCTTCGGGCTCTGCTGTGAAGCGGCGGCGGATTTGACCCTGCACTGGTCACAGCCGATGACGTGGCATACGCAGGGCGGCGGCACACGCCCGCAGGGGTCGCCGGAGGAAGAAGCGCTGCTGCAGGCGCGGGCGGCGCTCATCCGCATCATGCAGGACAGAACACGCGGCATTCCTGCCCGGCTGAATGCCTTGTGTGAAGCGGCAGGCACGGTAATGCCAACGCGTACGGCAGCGGAATGGGCGGACTTCCTGCGGACGTTGGAACGCCTTGACCCGGCATGGGACGCGGTGCTGGCGCGGCTGACGAATGCGCCGGACGATTTGCCGGATTTTTCCCCGCTGGCGGTGGAGCAGTTCACGGTGTACTTGCTGCATCGGCATGTGCCGGGGGCGCTGCTGGATGACGATCTGCCGGGGCGGGTGCTGTTTTGCGCGGTATCGGGGATGCTGTTCCTGCGCCTGTCGACGCTGCTGGGCGAAAACGAAGCGGCGCGGATGTACTCATCAGAAATCGAATACTCGGAGGAAAACCTCTGCTCGTTTCTGGATGAGCTGGATGCAGCAGAGGACGAATAGTTTTCATCAAGCAAAAACAGGCATCTGAAGCATGTGCTTTCGCTTCGGATGCCTGTTTATACTATTTCCAAATGAGAATGCGCCAAGATGCGCCGCGAATTTTTCGCTCTGGCTAACGGGAGTGGAATGCAGCGTAGCAGCGCTACGCTAAATGGAACGACCGGACGACAGAGCGGAAAAGGCGCAAGCAGATGGCGCAGGTGAATTTGGAAATAGTATTACATGTCAGCTTGCGCTGTATTTGTGCAGTGCACGGGTGATATCACCGTGAATCAGCACGCTGAGCCGGTCAATAATCGCCGTTGGATCTTCCTTCATGCCCTCGCGAATCCAGTTCAGCATCAAGCCGACAAACGCGTATTTGTAGAAGTCGGCAATGAACGCCTTGTCACGGTCACTGACGGACAGCCCGACGGCTTTTTCCTCAACCACGCCAATCAGCAGGTCGTACGTCAGCTGATAGAGATAGCGCTCCAAATGCTCGCGGCTGATAGAGTGGTAGACGTTCAGGACGAACGTTTTGTTTTCCAAGACAAGATGGAAGATGTTCAGGAAGCCTTGCTGCCATGTGCTGTACGTCTTGTTGCCGGCAAGCGCGACGCTCGCATCCTCTTGACACGTCCACTCCACCAAGTCGTATATATCTGCAAAATGGTAGTAGAACGTCATCCGGCTGACACCGCAGTCCTCAGCAATATCGTTGATGGTGATTTTGCTCAGCGGCTTCGTTTGCAGGAGCTTTTTCAGGCTTTGCGCTAAGGCGCGTTTTGTGGTCTGCGACATGCTTCACCTCATTGATGCGGCGGGAGACGGCGGCGCTTTATTTCTTCGTCCAGTGCGCGCAAGGCGTCCCGCGAGTTAGGAAGTGCGGCAATTGCGGCGCGTATCTCGGTCAGCATGTAATCCGGTATGGCGCGGAGTGTTTCCGGCGCGTCGGCAATGTGTGCGGCAAGAAGCCGAAGCACCTCGGCATCATCCGGCGCATTGCCCATTTCATCTGCACCTTCGAATGAAGCATCGTTCAGATGGTCGTAAAGTTCGTCCAGCAGTTCATCCATCGGCGTCATGTCCGCCTGCACATTAACGGGAATGCCCAATTGCTTGGCAATCGGTGTAATGAATGCCGTTGTGCGGTCATCCGCTGACCAAAACTCACGAGGAAGACCGTGCTGCTGGAGCAGGGGAAGGAAATCAGCGGAGAAGCGGGGAGCGTATTCGTCGATTTTGCGCGGCGGTGTGAGCGTCAGCACTTTGCCGCTGCCGGTATCGACAACACAGAGCAAATAAGGAAAATATGGCACTTGGGCTGGTTTGGCCTGAACAGGGGTGGGGGACATAAACACCGCCAGCGCCCACGGTGCACAGGGCTTCTTGCGCTTCTTCAGCCGCGCCAGCGCCAGTTCATCCTCAATTTTGCCCGCCGGGAGTGCCGGCGCGTCGGGCTTTTGCAGCGTGTAGGAATCCCAGCGATAGCCGTCGGGGGTCGCGGTCAGCAGGGGAATCGGGTGCGTGAATGGGTCGCCCTCAATCAGCCCCAAGGCAAGAGGCTCTTCTGTGCTGAGGCGACGCGATATTTCCAGCAGGGCATCCATTGCTTCCAATAGATGCTGCTGCTCGGTTTCGTCAGTCAGCGCCCACGGCATGCGCGATGGACGATAGCGATGGAAAACCGGAAAATTGTGCTGCCCGCGCAGGGAAATGCCGTGTGCTTTGGCGTAAGCGCGGACGGGCTTTGCCTCCTTCGCGAGGATTTCCTGCGCATTCTCGAAGGATACCTGAATGCAGTCCTGCCCGAGCATGCATTCCTCCGCTCGATGGCGCGGCAGAACGCGCATGTCTGTGGTCATGAGTTTGTCAAGCGCGTACAGACCGTCCGTGAGGGAATAAAGCGCCAGCGCCAGATGTGCGCCGTTGCGCCCCATGACGGAGCAGCACGCAATTTCACCATCAGAAAAGCGAACTGCAAAAATATGCGTATCAAACAAATATTGCCACGGCTTTGCGGCACGGATGGCAAATGCGCGGTCAAACAGCACGTCTGTGTTCATCGTCGGGTGCCCTCCTACGTCATTTTCTTCAGTATACCATAAAAGCAGGGAACAGGCAAGAAGACGACGAAAAGAAAGCGTCAAGATGCGCCGCAAATCCGGAAATCGTATAGAGAAACACAAAAAAATCCTCCGCTGTAAGAGCGAAGGATGATGCACCTCCGACGGGATTCGAACCCGTGTTTTCGCCTTGAGAGGGCGGCGTCCTAGGCCACTAGACAACGGAGGCAAACGCTGGGGAACTAGGATTTGAACCTAGACAATACGAGTCAGAGTCGTAGGTGCTGCCATTACACCATTCCCCATTGGCACTTCAACGATTGACTTGTGCCACTCGCTGACTGCGAAAATGATTATACCACGCTTTACCCCACCTGTCAAGAGGGAAATTCACTTTTTTTCGCAATTTCTGCGTGCTTTTGCATGGAAACGCATCCGCGCGGATACAATACGCGGAAACAGGCGCATGGAGGTGTAAAAAGCGGATGAAAACGATGGTGGGCGACGGCAATTTGGCAGCGGCACAGGTGGCATACGCGCTCAGCGAAACGGCAGCGGTTTACCCGATTACGCCGTCTACGCCGATGGCAGAGAACTGTGACGAGTGGGCGCACATGGGCAAACGCAACGTGTTCGGGCAGAAAATGCGGCTGACGGAGATGCAGAGCGAGGGCGGCGCGGCGGGCGCGCTGCACGGGATGCTCTCGGCGGGAGCGCTGGCGACGACCTTCACCGCGTCGCAGGGGTTACTGCTGATGCTGCCGGATATGTGCAAAATTTCGGGCGAGCTGCTGCCGGGGGTGATGCACGTCGCGGCGCGGGCGCTGGCGTACCACGCATTGTCCATTTTCGGCGACCACAGCGATGTGATGGCGGTGCGCAGTGCAGGCTGGGGGATGCTCTGCGCGGCATCGGTGCAGGAAGCGGCGGATTTGGCGGCTGTGGCGCATTTGAGCGCGATGGCGGGCAGCGTGCCAATGCTGCATTTCTTTGATGGCTTCCGCACGAGCCATGAAATCCAGCGGTTCGAGGCGCTTGACGAGGATGAATTACGCGGACTGCTGCCGCGGACGCAAATCCGGCAGTTCCGGGCGCGCGCCATGAACCCGGAGCATCCGCATCAGCAGGGGACGAGCCAGAATCCGGACGTGTATTTTCAGGGGCGGGAAGCGGCGAACCCATACTACTTCGCCCTGCCGGAAATCGTGCAGGACACGATGAACCGCGTCGCGGCGCTGACGGGGCGCCCGATGCGGCTGTTCTCCTACACGGGCGTGCCGGATGCGAAGAAGGTGCTGGTGCTGATGGGGTCGGGCGTGGAGACAGCGGAGGAAACCGCGCGGGCGCTCATGCGGACGGGGGAGAAGGTCGGCGTGGTGCGGGTTCGGCTGTTCCGTCCGTTCTCAGCAGAAGCGCTGCTGACGGCTATCCCGGAGAGCACGGAGAGAATCGCTGTGCTTGACCGCACGAAGGAGTCCGGCGCACTCGGTGAACCATTGTATCTGGACGTGAGCGCGGCGCTGTTTGCTGCCGGGCGGCCGGCAAAGGTCTGCGGCGGACGGTACGGGCTGGGCAGCAAGGAGTTCACACCCGCAATGGTCAAGGCCGTGTTCGACGCGCTGGACACGATGGAAGCTGGGCAGCACTTCACCGTCGGTATCGACGACGACGTGACGCACTTGTCCCTGCCGATAGACGCGCATTTTGCCTTGCCGGACGAGGGCGTTATCAGCTGCAAGTTCTTTGGGCTGGGCGCGGATGGCACGGTTGGAGCAAACAAGAGCGCCATAAAAATGATGAGCGCGCAGACGGATCGGCAGGTGCAAGCGTATTTTGCGTATGACTCCAAGAAATCCGGCGGGTACACGGTTAGTCATTTGCGGATAGGGGCAGCGCCGATTCGCGCGCCGTACCTGATTGGGCAGGCGGACTTTCTCGCGTGCCATCAGGCGACGCTGATGAATCTGGACGTGGTGGCGCAGAGCGTCAAGCCGGACGGCACGGTGCTGCTGAATCTCCCGGACGGCATGGAGATTCCCGCGAAGCTGCGCCGGAGCATTGCGAAGTGCCATGCGCTGCTGTACGCCATCGACGCGGACGCAATTGCGGCGCAGTGCGGCTTGGGCGGGCGCATCAACACGGTCATGCAGACGGCTTTCTTCCAATTAAATGCCTTTTTGCCGGAAGAGCAGCGGCAGCAGCTGCTGACCGAATCGGTTCAGGCGGCATATGCGAAGAAGGGCGAGCAGGTCGTCGCGGCGAATCTGAATGCAATTGCGAAGACGGCGGATGCGCTGCGACGAGTGGACGTGCCGCCGGAATGGGCGGAACTGCCTGATACGCCGGAGGATGCGCCGCAATCAGCAGTCGAAGCCTTCATGCGCCCGATGCTGCGCCAGCAAGGAGACATGCTGCCGGTGTCCGCCATGGACGCGCGCGGGTTTGCGCCGCTGGGCACGAGTCGGCTCGAAAAGCGCGGCATTGCGCGGCAGATTCCGCAGTGGCGGGCGGAAGCGTGCATCCAGTGCGGACTGTGCAGCCTTGTCTGCCCGCATGGGTGCATCCGCACGTTCTACCCGCTGGCGGAAACGGGGCTCCCGGCGGATTTTCACACGGTTCGGGCGAAGGGCAAGGCGTTTTCCGGGCGGAATTTCCGCGTGCAGGTGTCGCCGCTGGACTGCACAGGATGCGAAAACTGCGCGCGGGTGTGCCCTGCGAAGGAAAAGGCGCTGGTGATGCGCCCCGCAGCGGAAATGGCGAAGGAGCAGGAAAACTGGAATTTCGCCGTGTCGCTGCCGGAAACAGCGGTGGGGGAGGCGGACACCATCCCGCTCTCGCAGGCGAAAACGCCGCTGTTTGAGTTCTCCGGCGCGTGCGCGGGCTGCGGCGAAACGCCGTATATCAAGCTGCTGACACAATTGTTCGGTTCGCACTTGATGATTGCCAATGCCACGGGCTGCTCGTCCATCTACGCCGGGAGCGCGCCCAGCTGCCCCTATACCGTCAACCAGAAAGGGCAGGGCGTGGCGTGGGGGAACAGCCTGTTTGAGGATAACGCGGAATTTGGCTTCGGGATGTATCTGGCGATGAAGCACCGACGGGCGCATCTGGCGGAGCAGGTCGAGACGCTGGCGGCACAGTGCCCGGAGGCGGCGGAAAGCTGCCGTGCGTGGCTGAATAATCGCGAGGATACGGCGCTCTCGGCACAGGCGGGGGAAGCGCTGCTGGCGGCGTGCGAGACGCTTTCACATCCGCTGGTGAAGAAAATTGCGGCTTCAGCGGATTTACTGGCGGCCAAGAGCGTGTGGCTCATCGGCGGCGATGGATGGGCGTTTGATATTGGCTTCGGCGGGCTTGACCATGTGCTGGCATCGGGCGAAAAGGTGCGGGCGCTTGTGCTGAACACGCAGGTGTACTCCAACACGGGCGGACAGGCATCGAAGGCGACCCCGGCGGGTGCGGCGGCACGGCTCATGTCCGGCGGGAAATCCGGCGCGGAGAAGGATTTGGGGCTGATGGCAATGACCTACGGGCATGTGTACGTTGCGCAGGTGGCGATGGGCGCGAATCAGAATCAGCTGCTGAAGGCCATGCGCGAGGCAGAGGCGTGGGATGGCGCGGCGCTCATCATTGCCTATGCGCCCTGCATTGCGCACGGGATTGACATGCGTGACGTGCAGGAAATCGAGAAGAAAGCCGTGCAGTGCGGATATTTCCCACTGTACCGCTATCATCCGGCGAATGGGCTGATGCTGGACAGCAAAGCGCCGGACGGGGATTTTCAGGCGTTCCTGATGCGGCAGGGGCGGTTTGCGGCATTGCGCCGGAGCGATCCGGCGAAGAGCGAAACCCTCTGCAAAATGGCGGAAGAAGCTGCGCGGCGACGCTGGAACTTGCTGAAAATGCTGAAAAATCGGGAAATGCCGTAAATCTGCATCTGGGACAGGTGCTTTCAAAGGGAAACAACTGTTTTCATGTCGGAAAAAGAGCGGCAACAGACCGAATACACCAACGAAAACGTTGTCTGACGAAAAAATCCGTGTAAGGAACTTGCAGATCAGCTTCTGATGGATTTAGACAGTTTCAATAAAGAAGTGCGGCAAAATCTTGCACAAATCTTGTATATCATATAGTTTGAACTTGACAAATGACGCGCCGAAAGCTATAATGGATTTACAAGTGCGGAAATGTCTGCCCTTAATCCGGGCAAAGACGAAAACGTTTTTGTAAACCTTGGAGGCTTACGAAAACGTTTCGCCGACAGGCATCAGGCACAATCAGCTTCTCTAAGGAGGAATCATCATGAATTGCACCAAGAAGTTTCTTGCACTGCTGATGGTGCTGGCGATGGCGCTGGGCATGACCGCTGTGGCGGAATCTCCGGTGGCATCTCCGGTTGCATCTCCCGTGGCGGGCGAAGTCGAACCGCTCTCTACGGCGTTCCTGATGTATGCCGACGCCAACTGGAAGTACCAGTGGTGGCACGACGGCTCTGAGCCGGCGGAGGGCATGAAGGTGACCGAGGCGGCGATTACCGGCGAAGGCTCCTACACCGTGGGTCTTGACTTCACCGGTACGCCCGAAGGCGCGGCGAGCGGCATTGCGTTCGCGGCCATCGGTCTGGAGAACGGCGAAAAGGCACTGCCCGGCTGGACGATTCGCGTGGACGAAATCCGCGTGAACGGTCAGCCCATCGAAGCGAAGAAGGGCTACACCTCTTCTGACGACGGCATCATTACCCGCTCCAACATCTACAACGAATGGGTCAGCGAGCTGCCCGCCGACGCGCGTTCCTGGGACGGCGTGACCGAGGACGCGAACTGGATAACCGTGGACAAGGCGGCGTTCGAGCGCGTGGAAAACGTCGAGGTTGATTTCACGCTCTTCCGCTACGGTGCTGACATGGCGTACATCATGTTCGCCGACTCTTCTTGGACGAGCCAGTACTGGGGCACGGACGATTCCGCTGTGAAGGCGACCAACGCGACCGTGACCGGCGCGGGCGACTACACCGTGGGTCTGGACTTCACCGCGACTGAAGCGGGCGCGGCTTCCGGCGTTGCCTTTACCGCGCTGGGCATCAAGCACGGCGAAAAGCTCTTCCCCGGCATGTCCATCAAGCTCAACGATATCCGTATCAACGGCGAATCCGTTGCGTTCACCAAGGGCTACACCTCCTCTGACGATGAGGTGGAAACCCGCATGAACATCATGAACGAATGGGTTGCCGAAGTTCCCACTGACGCTTCTGTCCGCTCCTACGACAAGGACCTGACGGGCGTGTCTCCTGTCATCGTGGACAAGGCGGCGTTTGAATCCGTCAAGACCTACGAAATCGACTTCACCCTCGTGCCCAAGACGGACACGGCGTTCCTGATGTTCGCCGACAGCGATTGGGCGACCTCCGCGTGGAATCCCGGCGAATTTGCAGAGGGCAACGCTGTGACCGTGGACGGCCCCGGCACCTACACCCTGTCCCTTGACTTCTCCGGCGTTAAGGGCGGCGAAATCCCCGGTGTTGCGTTCATGGCGGTCGGCATTGCGAACGGCGAAGCGACCTTCCCCGGCTACTTCATCGACATCACCGAAGTCAAGGTCAACGGTGAAGCAATCGAACTCGGCAAGGACTTCACCACGACCGATGACGGCATCGTGACCCGCTCCAACATCTGGAATGAATGGGTGACGGACATCCCGGCGGAAGCCCGCGTGGCGGACGGCGACCTCGAAGGCGTGACCGCGAAGATCGCGACGGCGGAAGCACTCTCCGGCATCAAGACCATCGACGTGACCTTCGACTACATCTACGGTGTGCCGCCGGTTGTAGAAACCGAACAGCCCCTGACCGAAGATGAAGTGAAGGAACTGACCTCCAAGACCTACGGCGCGTACATCGCCGTGCAGTCTGACCCGAACTACATCTTCCGCAACGACTGGGAGGAACCCTCCTACGGCCGCGACGCGGACAACGATGTGTTCACCAAGCTGGCGAAGACCAACAACGACGGCACGATTACCGATTACGGCGCGACGTTCGAGGATGCGGTCATCTCCGGCAACGGCACCTACACCTGCTCCATGACCACGGGCGACATGGGCTTCGGCGAGGATACGGCGTTCCACTTCTTCCGCGCCTCCACCGACATTCCGTCCAAGCTGGTCAAGGAAGGCTACGTCACCATTTCTGATGTGACCATCAAGATTGGCGAAGGCAAGACGCAGTCCGGTGTTGTGGTGGATACCTCCGGCGATTGGGTGAAGCTGATTGTCGAGGACAACTACAACAACATCAAGGCGGACGGCGTTGTGCTGACCGCGCCCGCCCCGAACACCACGACGGTTATCACCTTCACGGTCTCCGGTCTGGCGGAGTAATCCTGCACTACTTTCCTCTGGCGCGCTCTCCGGCTTCGGCTGGGGAGCGCGCCAAGGGGATTCCTGCCTTTGCCATAGTCGCGCTGATGGATGAACGCTGGACATCATCCGCCAGCGCTCATCCATCAACGCGCGGCTGGTCAAAGCAGAAGAGCGTCACGAAGAAAGAAACGAGGGGATACCATGCAGGCGACGATTTCGGCCAAATCCGGCGGACAGGCGACTTGCGTCCGGGAAAAGACGAACTGGGCGCTGATCATCATCCGCATCCTGACCGCGTTTGCCGGGCTGATGATCTTCTTCCCGGAGGTCAATCCCGGTCGACTGATGTCGGACATCAACGCGAATACTTCGCTGTTCACCGCCGCGATTTCGTACAGCACGCTGACGGACAGCTTTGCCCGCCCGCTGCGTATGGGCTGGGTGCAGCCGTGGCACTTCTACCTCATCATGGGCGGCTGTGCGCTGCTGATGCTTGGCATCATCCTGAGTGCGGTTGGCGCGTGCATGTCGCTGGGCAATCACCGCATGAAGCGCGCAGCCGTCAAACTGCCGCTGATCGGCTCGGTGCTGATGCTTGGCGGCATCGGAACGCTGGTGTACCTGAACAGCATCCTTCCGGCGCTGGAAAAGGCGGAACGCCTGAAGCTGATGACACCGACCGGCGCAATCGCCTTCTGGGCGGTGCTGGGGGGGCTGCTGCTCGTATTCAGCATTGTGAGCATGGTCACTATTCCTAAGAACATGGAAGAAAAGATGGAGATGGAGGAGAAATACCGCCTGTTCCTGATGTTCCTGCCTGTTCTGATTCTGACGGTCATCTTCTGCTACCTGCCGCTGTACGGCTGGCGCTATGCGTTCTTTGATTATAAGGTCGGCGACGCGCTGAGCAGCGAGAACTTTGTGGGCCTCAAGTGGTTCAGCTACCTGTTCTCCAACGGCGCAACCCGCAATGACCTTGTGCGCGTGCTGCGCAATACGCTGATTATGTCCGGCTTGGGCATTGCAACGAGCTGGCTGCCGATTGCCTTCGCCGTTTTGCTGGCGGAACTGCGTTCGACGAAGTTCCAGCGCGTTGTGCAGACCCTGACGACGATTCCGAACTTCATCTCATGGGTTCTGGTGTACGCCATCGCGTTCGCGATTTTCTCCACCGACGGCTTCATCAACTCCTTCCTGCGCAACGTCATGGGGCAGACCGCCACGACAGACTATCTTGCCAGCGCGGACTTCATCTGGCTCAAGATGCTGCTGTGGGGCACTTGGAAGGGCTTGGGCTGGAGCGCTATTGTCTACATCGCGGGCATTGCGGGCATTGACCAGCAGCTGTACGAAGCCGCAAAGGTGGACGGCGCGAACCGCTTCCAGTGCATCCGCCACATCACGATTCCCGGCTTGATGCCCACTTACATGGTCATGCTGCTGATGGCGATTGCGGGTATGCTCTCCAACGGCATGGAGCAGTACCTCGTCTTCGAGAATCCGCAGAACAGCGCAACCATCGAGGTGTTGGACTTGTATGTCTATCACAGCGGCATTAAGAGCGGCTTGATTCCGCTTTCCACGGTCGTCGGCGTATTCAAGAGCCTGATTGGCGTGCTGCTGCTCTTCGGCGCGAACGGCATCTCCAAGGGCGTGCGCGGCGAAAGCATCATTTAAGGAGGCGGAGAAGCAATGAGCAACACCGAAGTCATGAAGCAATCCGCCGTCAAACTGGCGGGCAAACACCCGAAGAACAAGATTCACCGCACGGCGGGCGACATCGCGTTTGATGTTTTCCTGTACATCCTCTTTGTGGCTTTCACAATTCTGTGCGTTTTCCCGTTCTATTACCTGTTCATCAACACCATTTCCAGCAATGACGCGGTGGCGGGCGGCTTGGTCAACTTCTGGCCAGTCGGCATCCACTTCCAGAACTACCTTGCCCTGCGCGATGTGGCGGACTTGGGTTCATCGGTCATTGTGACGGTGGCGCGTACGATTCTGGGCACGGCGCTGATGGTGATTGTCAGCGCGTGGGCGGGCTATCTGGTCACGAAGCAGAAGATGTGGCATCGGTCGCTGATGTACCGTGCGCTGGTCATCACCATGTACTTCAACGCGGGCCTGATTCCGTGGTACATGAACATGCTGATGCTGGGGCTGACGAACAACTTCCTCGCCTACATCCTGCCGGGCATGATTGCGCCGTACAACATCATTCTGGTGAAGACGTATATTGAGTCGATTCCGGCGTCGCTGGAAGAATCCGCGGTCATTGACGGCGCGAACACGCCGACGGTGTTCCTGAAGATTATCCTGCCGCTGTCCGTGCCGATTCTGGCGACGATTTCGATTTTCGGTGCGGTCGGCAACTGGAACTCGTTCCAAGACTCGCTGCTGCTGATGTCCTCCCGGCCGGAGCTGTACACCCTGCAGCACCGCCTGTATGTGTACCTGAACCAGTCCTCGAACCTGTCGGCACTGGTCAATGGCTCAGGCGGCATGTCCACGCAGGCGGCGGCGAACATGCTGAACACGCGCGTTATCAAGTACACGGTCGCCATGGTGTCGATTATCCCGATTCTGCTGGTGTACCCGTTCATGCAGCGCTTCTTTGTTAAGGGAATCATGCTGGGTGCCGTGAAGGGCTAACCCGGCTGGTGATAGTTACTTCAAATACGGAAAGGAGAATCTTGCAAATGCGCAAATTGACCCGACTCTTCGCCTTGATGCTGGCGCTGACCATGCTTCTGGGCGCTCTGCCTGCTCTGGCAGAGGAACCCGCAAATCCCTCCGGCATCCCGTACTACAAGGTGACCAGCGACCTGTACGATTTCATCGACATGGACGGCGCACCCATCCAGATTGAAATTTACAGCCAGCTGGCGAACTACTCCGGCCGTCAGACCGGCTGGGGCGCTGCGCTGATGAAGGATCTGTTCAACGTCGAACTGGTCATCATCCCCGATCAGGATGGCACTTACCAGACCCGCACGCAGTCCGGCAACCTCGGCGACATTGTTGTCTGGGGCGCGAACGGCGAAGACTACAAGCAGGCGATTAAGAATGGCCTGCTGCTGGAGTGGGACGAGGACGACCTTGCGGAGACGTATGCGCCCTACATCTGGGCGAACTATCAGGATGCGCTGGCGTCCAATCGTCTGGTGTCCGAAGATGATAACAACCTGTACGGCTTCGGCATGGACGTGGCGACCTCCCGTCAGGGCCATAAGTCCTTCATGTACTCCTGGGATCTGCGCTGGGATCTGTATTCTCAGCTCGGCTACCCGGAAGTCAAGAATTTGGATGACCTGCTTGCGGTCTTCAAAAAGATGAAGGAAATCTGCCCCACGGACGAGCTGGGCAACGAGACGTATGCGGCGTCCCTCTGGCCTGACTGGGACGGCAACATGGTCATGTACGTCAAGGCGCTGGCGACGGCGTACTATGGCTATGACGAACTCGGCTTCGGTCTGTACAACCCCACGAATGGCGAATTCTACGATGCGCTGGATGAAAACGGCCCGTACATCGAGATGCTGCGCTTCTTCAACCAGCTCTATCGCGCCGGTCTGCTTGACCCGAACTCCATGACGCAGACCTACGACGAAATGAGCCAGAAGGTGAAGAACGGCGGCGTGTTCTGGGGCATCTTCAACTATGCCTCCTCCATGGTCTACAACACGGACAAGCATCTGGGCGAAGGCAAGATGATGTATGCGCGTGTGCCGGACGAAGCGAACCCCATCGTCTACGGTCTGTCCACGCTGGGCGGCAACCGCATCTGGTCTGTCGGCTCGAAGGCGGCGTATCCGGAACTGTGCCTTGCGATTCTGGACTTCTTCGCGACCCCCGAAGGCTCGATGACCATGTGGTACGGCCCGCGCGGTCTGATGTGGGACTATGACGAAAACGGCGGCATGTACTTCACCGAACTGGGCGACATCTGCAACAAGGATACCAAGCATGACCTGAACGGCGTTGTGTGGACGTCCCCCTACACGGGAAAGCAGTACACCCTGTCCGGCAACTTCAACGACGGCTGCATTCAGGCGAACAACACCACTTACAGCAAGGACGCCATCAACCCTGACGGCAAGCTGGGAGAGACGTTCAACAGGGATACGTGGGTATCCATCCTGAATGCGGTTTCTTACCCGATTCAGGAGGACTGGCGCAACTGGTCCGGCGCGGTGCTGGCTGACCCGTATTTCGAGTCCATCGGCAAGTACACCATCATGCCCGATCTGCCTTACTCTGAGTCCGTGAAGGATGACGAACTGAAGGTGAAGTGGGAGCAGTGCGCCAAGAGCATCAAGAACAACAGCTGGCTGGCGATTTATGCGAAGGCGGACGGCGAGTTCAACATGCACATCCGCAACATGATTACGCAGTGCAACAACTACGGCTATGCGGACTGTCTCGAATGGAGCAAGGGCGAAGCGGCGACCAAGTGGCGCCTGACGCAGGAACTCAACGCGGTTGGGCAGGAGTAAGCAATCCTTGGAAACAAAAAGCAGGGGTGCGTGAGAAGCGCATCCCTGTTTTTTGGTTCTGTTTTGCTGATGATTTTGTGATTAGAAACTTGTTTTTTTGTGTTGCAGGGGTTTCGCCTCTGCGGAGGCGAGGAGGGGGCAATGAAAACAGACGAAGTCTGCGGTCGCCCCCTTGACCCCTTCGCATTGCACACCCATGTTTCTTGAATGGTATTGCAGCTACTGTATAGTTAGTGTGCCTTTTTGCTCTTTATAAGAAACATTCAAGAACGCAAAAATATTGAAGCAGCGGTAAAAGCCCAGAAACATGGAAGTGTCCGCGCCGAAGGTTTCCAAAGGGCGATCGGAAAGCCCTTTGGTCGCGCCCACAGACGCGAAACCTTGCATAAACACGCGGACACAGTATGCAGAAGTCACCAACTGAATCGCGAAAAGGGTGTCGAGAGGGTCGAAGACCCTTCGCGGGTGCAGGGCAGCGCCCTGCTGGGGTCAAGGGGCAAAGCCCCTTGGGTCTCCCTTACAGCTCCTCCCCGTTCTCAATCGCTGTAATCATGTCGATGCGGCGCTGGTGACGGCCACCCTCGAATTCGGCGGTCAGCCAGTGGGTCGCAATCATCTTCGCTAAGTCAACGCCGACGACGCGCGCACCCATCGTCAGGATGTTGCTGTTGTTGTGGCGCTTGCTCAGCTCGGCGCTGTACACGTCCGAACAGGTGCAGACGCGCGTGCCCTTCACCTTGCTCGCCGCAATGCCGATGCCGATGCCCGTGCCGCAAATCAGGATGCCGCGGTCGCATTCGCCAGACGCAACCGCTTTCGCCGCGCGGTAGCCATATACGGGATAATCGCAGGAGACCGCCGTGTCCGTGCCGAAATCCTTCCATTCCAGCCCCATCGAATCCAGCAGCTTCATCATTTCCTTTTTGAGTTCAATGCCGGTGTGGTCGCAAGCCAAAGCAATCATGAGAAAATCCTCCTTTATCCTCCGAAACCGCCCATGCAGACGATTCGCTCTTCTTTATGATAATACGCGAAAAAATGCGAAACTCCTGCCGATGGAAAAAGAAAAGGGTAGAATCCGCGCGGAAAGCATGGTATACTAACATGGTGCAAGAAGCGCACGAATCTCCCAAGGAGGGAAATAAAATGGCAGATAATTGCAAACTGTGCCGCATTGCGCTGGAGAATGTCTCCGTGGTGCGCGGCGGACAGACGCTTTTGCAGGATGTGTCGATGCACATCCACTGCGGTCAGCTGACGGTGCTGATCGGACAGAACGGCGCGGGCAAAACGACGCTCATCCGCGCCCTGCTGGGGGAATACGCTCACGGCGGTACGATTCGCCATGTGGACGGCGAAGGGCGCGACGTGGCGCACATGCGCACGGGCTATGTGCCGCAGCATCTGGAATTTGACAAGGAGATGCCTGTGACGGTGGAGGATTTCCTCGCCGCCAGCCTGACGCGCCGCCCGGTGTGGACGGGGGTCGGCAAAAAGACCCGCGCGCAGGTGATGGAGGCGCTGAAAATGGTGGAGGGCGAAAAGCTGCTGCACCGTCCGCTCGGCCGCTGCTCCGGCGGCGAATTGCAGCGCGTGCTGCTCGCGCTGGCGCTGCATCCCGCACCTGACCTGCTTGTGCTGGACGAGCCCGTCTCCGGCGTTGACCAGAACGGTTTGCAGATGTTCCTGGATACCGTCGTGCGCCTGAAGGAGCATCACCATATGGCGATTCTGCTCGTCAGCCATGACCTGAATGTTGTCCGCCAGTATGCTGACCATGTGGTGCTGCTGGACAAGACGGTGCTGAAGCAGGGCAAGCCGGATGACGTGTTCGCATCGCCGGAATTCCAGAAGGTGTTCGGGCTGGGCGCAAAGACGCTCAATGCCCAGCGGCTGCATGGCGCGGAACGCTGGATGGGGCGCAAGGCGGAAACGCCCGAGGAGGAAATCGCCCGCGCCGCCGCCGTGGTGGACGACGAGACGAAAGGAGGCCAGGCGTGATGGATGCGATTCGCGCGTTTGTGCAAACGCTGCTGCCCTTTGAATTTATGCAATTTGACTTCATGGTCAATGCGCTGCTGGCGATTCTGCTGCTGACGCCGCTGCTGGGACTGCTCGGCACGATGGCGGTCAACCAGCAGATGGCGTTCTTCTCCGATGCGCTGGGCCACAGCGCACTGACGGGCATCGGGCTGGGCATTTTGCTCGGCGTGTCGAGTGATTTGTTGGCGATGCTGGTGTTCGGTATCGTCTGGGCGCTGCTGATTTGCCGCATCAAGCAGACCGGGGCGGCATCCACCGATACAATCATCAGCGTCTTTTCGTCCACGTCAGTGGCGGCAGGCGTGCTGGTGCTGTCCATGGGCGGTGGATTCGCGAAGTATTCGTCCCTGCTCGTCGGCGACGTACTGGCAGTACAGGACAGCGATTTGCTCTATCTGTTGATTGCGCTTGTGGCGGGCATTGCGCTGTGGGCGGTGCTGTACAATTCGCTGCTGCTGTCGGGCATCAGCCCGTCCCTGGCGCGCAGCCGAGGCATCCATAATCGGCTGGTGGAGTGCGCGTTCGTAGTGCTGGTGGCGGTTGCGGTCATGCTGGCGATTCGCTGGGTCGGCGTGATGCTGATTAACGCACTGCTGATTCTGCCCGCGGCGGCGGGGCGCAATCTGGCGCGGTCAAGCCGTCAGCACGCGGTGTACAGCGTGGCGATTGCGCTGGTGTGCGGCGTGGCAGGGCTGATTTGCGCGTATTATCTGGATACGACGGCGGGCGCGGCAATTGTGCTGTTCGCGGCGGTGTGCTACGCCATCTCGCTGGGCATTCGGGCGCTGAGAAAATAATACTATTTTCAGATCCACCTGCGCCATCTTGGCACATGTTCATCTAAAAATAGCATAACGGAGGAACGATATGGAGCGAATCCTGATACTGATGCAGGCGGCGAACTGGGCGGAAGCGACCGAGGCGCTGACCTCCGCGCGGGAGAACGCCCTGCACCGCAATGCGCTGTCGTACGCGCTGGTGCTGCCGGAAGCCCCGACATCCCCCGAAGAATGCAATATGGCGGCGTTCGGGGCGCTGCAATACCTTGTCAGCCCGGAAATGACTTTTGCTGCGATGGAAACGCTCTGGCACGGCGAACGCTATGCGCTGCTGGCGCATCCGGCGATGCGCTTTGAGCGCGACTGGGAGAAGAAGCTCCTGCGCGCACTGAACGACTGCCCGGTGGAAAACGCTCAGGCGGTGCTGACGGGCTATCTGCCGGCGCAGGATGACCCGATTGGCGCGGTCTGTCCGGTTGCGGCGGAGCGCATTGACCCGGACGGCACGCTGTGCTTTGCGCACGGAATGCCCCTGACGCTCGCGGCGCACCCGATGCCGGGCGCATTTCTGCATCCGGACTTCTTCTTTGCGCGCGCGGGCTTCATCCGGGCGATGGCGCAAGGGAGCGGTACAGCGTTCCTGCGCGCGATGGTGCAGGGCTGGCAGTGCTGCACGCTGAATCAGCCCGTCATCACCCTGACGCACGATTTGCCCGCGCCGCCCGCGCGGATAGACCCGCAGGAGGATGGCTTGGCGCAGCTGAAGGAAGAATACGGCGTTGATTTCGCGGCGGGTACGCTGTCCGCGGCGGCGAAGCGAGGCTTGAAGTCAAACAGCCTCGACATGACGCTGGCGGTGACGCCGCTGATGCGCATTAAGTCGGCGGTGCAGCGGCGGCGCAGGAAACGCACCGATCCGCTGCCGCTGTGCGTGACGGTCTGCCCGGCCTCGCTGGACGAAGAGGGGATGCACTGGCTGCGCCAGCTGACGCAAATGCAGGATTTGGCGCTGCTGTGCTATGCCGAGGGGCTGAAGCTGCGCGAAGTGGCGGAGTTCCACCCGAACGTGCTGGAATACAAGCCGCGCTATGCTCTGCCGATGCCGACGGGCAAACCGCCGCTGTTCAGCCGCGCGGCGATGCTCAGCGCAGCGCGCGACCGGGTGCTGTCCAGCACGCACTATATCTGGATGGCGCCGGACTGTGTGCGCTATCCGCTCTATACCGGCATGGCGCTGCCGTGGAAGCGGCTGTGCGGCGAGAAAATCGTGCTGGCAAGCGTCAGAAACCGCCTCGACCTGTCCATGGTCGTTGTGCCGGACAAGCAGATAAAGCCGCTGATGAGCGCCATTGGGGAGCAATTACGGGCATTGCTGACGGCAGGGACAATTCCGGAGACGGAAGAGGCGCTCTGGGCAGGCATTGTGAAGGAACATCCGGACTGGTTTGAGTTCCGGGCGCTGCCGGTGGAAAAACAGCTGTTCACATTCTTGCTCTGAGGAAAAATCATGCAGACGATTGCGTTTCGGCTCATCAAGGGGATTATGCTGCTTCCGGGGTCAGCGGCTGCTGCTGGAGGAGGAATCCGATTTTCAAATTCATATGCGCACTCCCCACAGACAAGCGCATAATACGGACAAATCTGCCGTATCAAGCGGGGAAAGTTCGGGAACGCAGAAAAAACGTTTTTTCGCCCGATTTTCGCCGCCAGTGGAAGCTGTTCTGTTTACCGGGCTTGCGGCGCTTCGGGCGGTTTTCGGCTGTCCATTTCGACCAGATTCAGCATTGACAAGAGCCGCTCCTGTGGTGTATGATGGCATTCGTTCCTGCCTTGCAGACACTATATGTAGCATGGGCAGGAGAAAACATCCACAACTTATGCCGAATGAACGGCTGGTTATCAATTGGTTCTCAAATGGGAAATAATACGGATAGAATAGAGAATGATGGAGGCACCGACCATGGGCATTGATATGATTCGCAAACGCGACGGACGCGAAGTTCCTTTTGATCAGGACAAGATTGAGCAGGCCATTTTCGCGTCTTTTCAGGCATCGGGCAGTGCGCGCGGGCATGAGACGAGCCGCAAGCTGACGGAGGAAGTTGTCCGCCTGCTGGAGAACAACGAGAACATCAGCGCCATTCCCAGCGTGGAGCAGGTGCAGGACACGGTGGAGCAGGTGCTGATGCGCAACGGCTTCACCCGCACGGCGAAGTCCTACATCCTCTATCGCGCCGAGCGCAGCCGCGTCCGCGAGATGAACTCCCGCCTGATGCGCACGTTTGGGGACATTGTGTTCAAGGATGCCAGCGAATCCGACATCAAGCGCGAGAACGCCAACATCAATGGCGATACTGCCATGGGCGCAATGCTCAAGTTCGGCAGCGAAGGCGCAAAGCAGTATTACGAGAAGTACGTCATGGATCCGCGATTTGGTCAGGCGCACATGGACGGCGATATCCACATTCATGACATGGACTTCTACACGCTGACGACGACGTGCTGTCAGATTGAACTGAAGAGCCTGTTCAAGGGCGGCTTCTCCACGGGGCACGGCTATTTGCGTGAGCCGCAGGACATCACGTCCTACGCGGCGCTGGCGTGCATTGCCATTCAGGCGAACCAGAACGATCAGCACGGCGGTCAGGCGATTGTGGACTTCGACTACGGCATGGCGCCCGGCGTGAAAAAGACGTTCATCAAGCGTTATCGCATGAACCTCTCCCGTGCGCTGGAACTGCTGCTGAACGACGCGGAGTGCGACGCGCATGCCAATGAACTGGTGGCGCAGACGAAAGCGGAGAACCTCGAACCCACGCTGGAAGAGAACGCCGACCACCGCGCACGCATGGCGGAACTGCTGACGAAGTATGTGGCGGACGAGCAGATGATTGCCCGCATCCTCGACTTCACGCAGCGCCGCTCCGAGCAGGAGACGGACAAGGCGACCTATCAGGCAATGGAGGCGCTCATCCACAACCTGAACACCATGAACAGCCGCGCGGGCGCGCAGGTGCCGTTCTCGTCCATCAACTACGGCATGGACGTGTCGCCTGAAGGCCGTTTGGTGATGAAGAATGTGCTGCTGGCGACGGAAGCAGGTCTGGGCGGCGGCGAAACGCCGATTTTCCCGATTCAGATTTTCCGCGTCAAGGAAGGCGTCAACTTCAACCCTGGCGACCCGAACTACGACCTCTACCGCCTCGCCATCCGCACGAGCGCAAAGCGCCTGTTCCCGAACTTCTCCTTCGTGGACGCGCCGTTCAACCTCCAGTACTACAAGCCCGGCCATCCGGAGACCGAAATCGCCTACATGGGCTGCCGCACACGCGTGATGGGCAATGTCTACGACCCTGATCGCGAAATCGCCCCGCGCCGCGGCAATCTGTCCTTCACGTCCATCAACCTGCCGCGCATCGCCATTGAGGCGAACGGCAACGTCGATGTGTTCTTCAAGGTGCTGCAGGAGCGCATGGAACTGGTGATTGACCAGCTGAACGAACGCTTCCGCATTATCAGCAACAAGCGCGTGAAGAACTTCCCGTTCCTGATGGGCGAGGGCGTGTGGATTGACTCCGAAAAGCTGAGCTGGAACGACAAGGTAGGCGAAGTGCTCAAGCACGGCACGATGACCATCGGATTCATCGGCTTGGCGGAAGCGCTGGTTGCCTTGCGCGGCAAGCATCACGGCGAGGACGAGGAAAGCCAGAAGCTGGGCCTGAAAATCATCCGCACGATGCGCGAATACACCGACAAGGTGTCCGCGGAGACGGGGCTGAACTACTCCGTCATTGCCACGCCTGCGGAAGGTCTGTCCGGCCGCTTCATTCGCCTCGACAAGCAGCGCTTCGGCATCATCCCCGGCGTGACCGACCGCGAATACTACACGAACTCCTTCCATGTGCCGGTTTACTACCACTGCACGGCGTTCCATAAGCTGAGCGTGGAAGCGCCGTATCATGCGCTGACCAACGGCGGCCATATCTCCTATGTGGAGATGGACGGCGACCCGCTGAAGAACCTCGACGCGTTCGAGAAGATTGTGCGCTATATGCACGACATCGGCATCGGCTACGGTTCGATTAATCACCCGGTTGACCGTGACCCGCTGTGCGGCTATAATGGCATTATCGACGATACTTGCCCGTGCTGCCACCGTGGGGAAACCACCCGCGTGACGGAGCGCATCAAGCGCATCAAGGTGGACTAAACGCCCCCTTTATCCAGAGCGTTTGGTAGTGTGACCAAGCCGGGCAGCCCAAAAAGGGTCAAGGGGCAATTGCCCCTTGCGGAGTCCAGAGGCAGCGCCTCTGGTAGGGTCTGGGGCAACGCCCCAGCGTCCCTCCCCATAAAACGCCTTCTCCTTCGGGGGAGGGCGTTTCCGTCATTCATTCATCCACCGCGAAAGAGGGTCAATTACCATGGAAATCCGCATCTTTGGTTTGGCAGACGACAGCATCGTCGATGGGCCGGGCGTCCGCTATACTGTGTTCGTGCAGGGCTGCCCGCATCACTGCCCCGGCTGCCATAATCCCGCGTCGCATGACTTCGCCGGCGGCACGCTGATGGACACCGACGGCATCATCCGCAAAATCGGCGAGAATCCGCTGCTGGATGGCGTGACGCTCTCCGGCGGCGAACCCATGTGCCAGCCCGAAGCCTGCCGCGCGATTGCGGACGCGGCGCACGCAAAGCACCTTAACGTTTGGTGCTACACGGGCTTCACGCTTGATGCGCTGCTGAAGGAGAACGACCCGGCGCGCATGGCGCTGCTGCACGGCATCGACGTGCTGGTGGACGGGCGCTTCGTGCAGGAGCAGAAGTCGCTGTCGCTGCTCTACCGCGGCAGCAGCAATCAGCGGCTGATTGACGTGCCGAAAACGCTTGCGGCAGGCGAAATCACCCTCTGGACACCGCCCGTGTGGTGATTGCTCTGCGAATTTTACAAACAATTCACAGAATTACAAGCGAAAACTGGGAAATAATAGTTGAATTTCCTGCACAAGTGTGCTATACTGATAGCAGGGAGGCGAATGCGGGTGAAAATCCTATTTGTGTGTCACGGCAATATTTGCCGCAGCCCTATGGCGGCAATGGCGTTCCGGTACTTGGCACAGCAGCGGCATGTGTCTGGCGAGTTTGAAGTGGATTCCGCCGCACTGAGCAGCGAGGAGATTGGCAATGGGATTTATCCGCCCGCGCGCCGAATTCTGGTCAAGCACGGGGTGCCCTGCACGGAGCATCGTGCGCGGCAGATTACGCAGGAGGATTTTGAAACGGCGGATCTGATTATCGGCATGGAGTGGGGGCACTTGAAGAAGCTGCGTGCCCTGTGCCCGAAGGAGCAACAGGCAAAGCTGCATCTGCTGCTGGACTTTGCCGAGCGGCAGGGCGACATTGAAGATCCGTGGTATACGGATGACTTTGACCGGGCATACCGTGACATTCTGCGCGGCTGCGAGGGCCTGCTGCGGAACCTGACGGAAAACAAGACGGCATAACAAAAGGATGTCAAGGAGCGAAATCATCCTGACATCCTTTTTGATTTCAGCGATTATTCTTCCGTTTTCGGCGCTTCCTCCGGCGCGCTTTCCGTCTCATCCCAGCGGCGGACCGTGCGCTGCGCCAAACTTACGAAGTCCAGCATGAACGAACGCTCGCGGTTATCGTTGGTATAGGGGAAGTCCACCGCGTTCTCGGACAAGCTCGCGCCCAGCAGAAGACATGGCGACACTGACAGCACATTGCAGACGGAAACCAGCGTATCGATGCTGGCAATGCGCGTGCCGCGCTCGATGTGCCCCATGAAAGACGAGGAAATGCCGACCTTCTCCGCCAGCTGCTCCTGCGTTAGATGCTTCGCTTTGCGGGCATCGCGCACTCGAAGTCCCAAATCCTGATAATTTACGGTCATGTTCATATTCCTTCTTTCTTATTGCCCCAATTGTTCGGGTTTTATCTATTATAATGGATGAAAGAAAATCGAAGAAGAGACGATAAGTAATATTATGATTCTTTTGGTGCAGATTACACGAAATAATGGACACTACAAGAATCTTTTTTCGACCATGATTCCCCTTAAAAACGGGACAAAAATAATTTTCCAGAAGGTCTGTACATTTTCCGCAAACCGTGTTATAATATTCCCTGCAGCCCAACCAGGAATCCAAGGTTCTAATCTCCCTTTGGTTGTCACATGACCTGCGCCGGGAAACTGGAGCAAAACCATGGAAGCAGATGACCTCAAGGCAACGGTATGGGTGACAATTTGAAGGAGGTTTCCCAACCATGTACGAAGATGAAACGCTTGTCTGCCGCGACTGCGGCCAGGAATTCGTGTTCTCCGCGTCCGAGCAGGCTTTCTTCGCCGAGAAGGGCTTCATGAACAAGCCCTCTCGCTGCCCGAAGTGCCGCGCGGCTCGTCGCGCCCAGAACGGCAACGGTTCTTCCGCTCCCCGTCAGATGTATGACGTGGTGTGCGCGAACTGCGGCAAGGCCACCCAGGTGCCCTTCCAGCCCCGTGGCGACCGTCCCGTGCTCTGCCGTGAGTGCTTCGACGCTCAGCGCGCTTCCCGCTATTAATTGACGGCTCCTCCGGGAGCAATCAATTAGCGGTGCAATAGCACACGAAAAACCCCGTCGGTGTTTCCGAGCAATCGGAGTGCCGACGGGGCTTTTTTGCTATTTCAGAGGAAATCAAGCTGCAATTGGGCAGGTGTTTGGGAGAACGAAAGGCACCGAGGATTCCCCAAGGGCGAACGGAAAGCCGTTGAGTTGCCTCCGCAGAGGCAAAACCCTCTGTAATAGAAATATCATCCGTATAATGTGCTATGCACACTGGCTATGGAGATGCTTCCAAATAAGCAGGCAAGGCAGATAAAACAAAAAAACCGCCCTTTCGGACGGTTTCTTGAGGTGAACCCATGAAGAGCACCCTCTGTGCTGGAGCGGGTGATGGGAATCGAACCCACGTGACCAGCTTGGAAGGCTGGAGCTCTACCATTGAGCTACACCCGCATGTGGAGCGGTAGACGAGGCTCGGACTCGCGACCTCCACCTTGGCAAGGTGGCGCTCTACCAACTGAGCTACTACCGCATAACCACGCGACTGCATGGTGCGAAGAAAATTTGTGCGGGCGAAGAGACTCGAACTCTTACGCCATAGGCACCAGATCCTAAGTCTGGCGCGTCTGCCATTCCGCCACGCCCGCACGAGAGGCGAAATCAGAAGGCAGATGGGAATGACCCATTGGAGATTCGAACTCCAGACACCTTGATTAAAAGTCAAGTGCTCTGCCAACTGAGCTAATGGGTCAAAAAGCTGGGGTGGCAGGGCTCGAACCTGCGAATGCGGGAGTCAAAGTCCCGTGCCTTACCACTTGGCTACACCCCATCGCAGCAGGCTTTCGCCGCATCCGCAGCAACCTTGAGTAGGGAAGAAAGGGAGAATAGTGGGACTCGAACCCACGACATCCAGAGCCACAATCTGGCGCTCTACCAACTGAACTATATCCTCCATATGCGCGCCTGGAGGGTCTCGAACCCCCGACCCACGGCTTAGAAGGCCGTTGCTCTATCCAACTGAGCTACAGGCGCAGAGCCGCAAAATCAGAAGTCTGATTCTTTCCTTCCAGACTGCCAGCGTAGGAAACACCCTTGCTGACAGATACAAATTATATCATCAGCAAGGGCGTTTGTCAAGCACTTTTTTGCGTTTGACGGAAATTTTTCGCTGTTTTCGGCAGAAAACTCCGGGAAGCCTGCTGCACAGGCGGATTTAGCGCATTATCAATAGAATGGATTTTGTCCGTCGCCTTGAGCGCACGCCTTACAGGACAATATCCCCCGGCCGATAGCCCTTGGGCAAGGGCTCTTCCTCCAGAAACCGGAAATCTGAATCCTCCAGTGTCGGCAAAAAAGCCTCGAATGGAAGCTGGTCAAACTCGCTGTGGTAGCTGCTTGCGCCGAACCAGCCGCCTTCCTTCGCCCGCAGGTTCAAATCACGCGCGAATTTGGTGTGGTTCGAGCAGTCATGCACGACAATCCCCCAATGTTCCACGGCGCATTGGCGCATCAGCCGGAACGTTATCTCCCGGCTCCAAATTGGCGATACATAGCCGCGGCGCGTCATGTACATGGGCGTGCCGATGTAGTTCGGCAGATTGTTGGGGTTCAGGTGCAGCTCGGCGCAGTTGATAAAATCAAGACCAGTGGCCAGAATTACATCCTTTTTCTGCTGGAAATGCTCGTAAAAATCGGGCGTCATGGGCGTTTCAATCGCGACGGTGGGGATATACTTCTTCGCCGTAGCGATGCTCTGGATGACGTTGTCGGCGCAAGACGTTGCGCCGAGGTTGAAGCGCAGTTCGTCCAGCCCAGCCTCGCCCAGCGCACGCAGATTTTCCTCCGTGCAGAGCGTGCCGTTGGTGTACATATGCTGATGAATTCCGGCGGCGCGGAACTTGCGGATGATATCGGGATACAGTTCGATTTCCATGAACGGCTCCAGATAGACGTAGCTGACGCCGGTCGGTCGGTTCGACGTGCTGAGCAGCAGGTCGATATCCTCCACGCGGAAGTACGTCCCGCCGATTTCCCACAGCCCTTCGCCGATGGTCTCTTGGCAATCCAACTCGCCATAATTGTAGCAGAACGGGCAGCGGATGTTGCACTTGTTCGTCCGGCGGATGGCGCTCAGTCCCGTACCGGTCAGGCAGGACGTGCATCCCTTGGAAAATTTCGCCGGGTCACCGACGAAGTACGTCCGCCCGCCGAGCGTGTGCAAATCGGGAATCTGCGCCATCAGTTCCTTGTGGCGCGCGTCCACCGCGGTTTCAATCTGGCTGATGACGGCCCAAGCCAACTCCTGCTGATGCGGCATCAGCGGCTCATCCTCCGGCAGCTCTGCGAAGAAGCGAAACCACATTAGCGCGTCTTTCTTGCTGATTTTCATGCGTTCATCATTCCTCCTGTGAATTTCGCTTCCATCATAGCACAATTTTATACCGCGCGCAACCATTCAGCGCATCGGCTTGCGCCGTGAAAACGTCATTCTGCGTCCATTTCGTGAAAAAATTTCATTTCCCCCTTGACAACCCATCCGCACCGTGCTATACTATTTTGTGTTGCGGGGCATTAGCGCAGCTGGTAGCGCACAACACTGGCAGTGTTGGGGTCAGCGGTTCGAATCCGCTATGCTCCACGAGCCGAAATCCTTGGAGATGCAAGGGTTTCGGCTTTCTTTTTGCCCATAAGTACCATCAAACGTACCATTGTTGCGTTTTAGACAGCTGTCGGGAGGGGAGAGCAGCCTTGCCTCTTGACAGCTGTTTTTTAATACTGGCAGATGAGCCGTTCCAGCTGGTCTGCGGCTTGCTGACGCATGTCGGCATTGCTATGACCGTACACGTCTAACGTGAAAGCGACGGTTGCGTGACCCAATGCTTCGGAAAGCGTCTTGGGGTCAACATGGCTTTGCAGGGAAAGTGTGGCGTAAGTATGCCCTTACGGTATAATTACGACAAACCGGAAAAGCCCCGTATATCAAGGGTTTTCGGTTATCTGGCAAGGTTTTTCATCCTTTTCCAAACCGAAAAATCGAGCCGCGAAGTAGTTATATCGTAGGGGGGTGTTATAGTAACGACAAAAACTAAATACTGTTTGGGCGGGCTGTCAGCCCGTCCAAGAAATCAGGACATTTCCTCTGAAAAGAAGAAATGTCCTTTTTTTGTACCCAAAATCAGATGCCGACAGGAGGAACACAATGCCTGAAAAAACCGTGCAGAAGGAACCGGGCAAAAAGCCCGCGCCATCCAAAAAGCCGAAACCGCAGCAGGAAGTAGTTGTTCAGATTTCGCTCTCTGAGCTGCATCCGTTCCCGGATCACCCCTTTCAGGTGCGAGAGGATGCGTCCATGCAGGAAACCGCCGAAAGCGTCAAGGAATACGGCGTCCTCGTCCCCGCGCTGGCACGGCCACGGGAGGACGGCGGTTATGAGCTGATTGCAGGCCACCGCCGCAAACACGCCTGCGAGCTGGCTGGGCTGGCCACCATGCCCGTCATTGTCCGCGACATTGACCGGGACGCTGCCACCATCATCATGGTGGACAGCAACCTCCAGCGCGAGAATATTCTTCCATCCGAACGCGCCAAAGCCTACAAGATGAAGATGGAGGCCATCAAGCGGCAGGGCGCACGAACGGATCTGACTTCGCCGAAAATTTCGGCGAAGTTCCGCAGCGATGATGAAGTTGGTCAGGATGCCGGGGTGAGCGGAGATACCATCCGCAACTACATCGCCTTGACGCAGTTAGTCCCGGAGCTTCAGCAGATGGTGGACGAGAAGAAAATCGCCCTCAGTCCCGCCTATCAGCTTGCGGCGCTGACACCCAAGGAGCAAGGCTTGCTTCTGGAAACCATCGACAGTGAACAGACCACCCCCTCGCTCTCGCAGGCGCAGCGGATGAAAAAGCTCAGTCAGAGCGGCGAGCTGAACGAGGACACCATGCTCTCCATTATGATGGAGCAGAAGAAACCGGAGAAGAACGACATCACCCTTTCCGGTGAAAAGCTCCGCAAATATTTCCCACGTTCCTATACCCCATTTCAGATTGAGAACACCATCTTCAAATTATTGGACGCATGGCAGAAAAAGCGCCAGCGCGATCAGAGCCGATGAGCGGACAAGCAGTTTGTTTGTCCGCTATTTTCATGCCAAAAGGAGGACGCCATGTATATCAACACATTCAAATATACCCCCAAAGATGTGAGCTGCCAGCTCTGTACCGAGTATGTGAAAAAGCTGGGCTGTACCGCCCTGCGCTGCCCGTGGCTGGCCGAGCGCATCGAGGCCGGTGTGGTCGGCTACCGCGAGGCAGTCTTAGAGACATTTCCCCATGAACGCCGCCTGTTCCAGCGCCTGAACCTGCTGATCAAGCACTATCCCGGAAGCCTTTGGAGCAACGAGCAGCATGAGCGCCGAATGCAGTATCAATGTGCCGTGCAGGGCTACCGCCGCCGCAGGGATACCAACGCCTATTATGCGGCCATGTACCTGCTGACCTCCAATGACGACATTTACCGCCGCACGGCAAATTGCTTCTGCAAGGACGGGATTGAGTTCGGCTATGCGGTGCTGAAAAGCACCTCGCCGCACAACTACGCGCTGTTCATGGCGGCGCGTGACCTCTGCGACAAGACAGAGGCTGTCACGATGGCGGACTTGGCGGAACCGGAGGTCATTGACCCGGAGGCGCTGCGCCTGATCGTCAACGCCACTCTGATCGCCCGTTACGGGCTTGCCGCCTTTCAGATCAGAGCGCGAGGTGCCGAATATGAACGCTGATGATTTTGTCGGCGGTCACAGCATCCTTGCGCTGGAGCGCTTTATGGACGAAACCCGCCACATGATTATTTTCGATGTCCTGTCGTGGAAATCCCCTGTGGGTGAAAAGGGCGAACGGCTGCGGCTGTTCCTCTCCGACGTGGGATATGCCAAGGCGCAGGCATCTGAGAGGCGCGGAGAAATCAAAATCCGCAAACACGCCGCCGTCATTGAGGGGCATATCCTCCCTGACCGGAAAAAGCGGCGTCACTAAAATGACTGGAGGAATTACCATGAGCAGAGTAACAGAGCTGGAAAAAGCGCTGACCACGCTGTTCCGCAAGGGTACGGAGGTCGGCTACACGGAAACGGAGATCGACGAGTTTCTGGAAAACATCGACTATCACGCCCTGCTGCAAGCCGTTTGGAACAAGGCTGAGACGGTCTATGCCTACCGCGCAGACGGCAAAAATGCGCTGAGTCTGGACTATCGCAGCTCGGAGCTGTTCAAGCAGCGAGCGACGCTTCTCTATGAGGACGTGGGCGACAGCTATATCGGCGCGGTGTTTGCCGCCCGGTCGATGGAGCTGTGGCTGTTGGAGGATATGGGCTTTGCCGTCGTTGCCAAATTCAGCGTGAACGCCGGAGAAGGCGAATACGTCACCGAGTACCGCGTCTACAAGGGCAGCGATTGGGCGGACAGCGAGATTTCTCTGGATTTGGAGGACTTGGTGGCTGAGCTTGCCGCCCTGTGCGATCCATACTACGAACACGAGCAGCCCATCTATGAGCTGTGATGTGGGAAAGGAGTGAAAACGGAGCGGCTTCCCCATGCGGGAAACCATTCAGAACGCAAACGGCAAGCAGTTTCACGCCGTCAGCCTGTCCGGGGGTAAGGACAGTACCGCCATGCTGCTTTTGATGATCGAACAGGATATGCCCATCGACATGGTGCTGTCGGCAGATACCGGCATGGAGTTCCCGGAAATGTACGAACACCTTGCCAAACTGGACGAGCATCTTTTCCGGGAGCGCGGCATCCATATTACCACGCTGCGGCATCCCAAGGGCTTTGAATACCTGATGTTCGATGAACCCAAGCAGAAGCCCCGCAGTCTGGAAAACCGCGCAAAGCTGGGCATCCCGCCCTACGGCAACGGCTGGCCGGGAATCCGTGTCCGCTGGTGTACCGGGCAGCTCAAAACGCACCTTATCACCAAGGAGGTCAACCGGCTCAAAGGCGAGCTGGGCGCGATTCACTATGTCGGCATCGCCGCCGATGAAGCGTGGCGCTGCAAGAATGAGCGGTATCCCCTCGTGGAATGGGGCATCACGGAGGCGCAGGCGCTCCAAGCCTGTTACGACCGTGGCTTTGACTTCGGCGGACTGTATGAGATTTACCACCGTGCGTCCTGCTGGTGCTGCCCGTTCCAGCGTATCGACGAGCTGCGGAAGCTGCGAAAGCATCACCCGGAGCTGTGGGAAAAGCTGCTGGAGCTGGATCGCCGTGCGCTGGCGCAGTTCGGCACCGGCCCGCTGGGACAGTTCAAGCAGAACTGGAGCGTAAAGCGGCTGGATACGCGGTTTGCCGAGGAGGACGGCCAAACAGGTTGACTGCCCTGCGGAAAGGATTGAAGCAATATGGCTGTATTTCGCGTTGAACGGACGCGGGATTACACGGTGATGTGCAACCATCACCTGAAAGACAGCAATCTTTCCCTGAAAGCCAAGGGGCTGCTCTCCATGATGCTCTCCCTCCCCGACGAGTGGAATTACACCACGCGGGGGCTGGCTGCGATCTGCAAGGAGGGCGTGGACGCCATCGGGAAAACGCTCAAGGAGCTGGAGCTGGCGGGCTACATCATCCGCCGTCAGCTTCGCGGCAAGGACGGGCGCATTTCCGACACGGAGTACACCATCTTCGAGAAGCCCCGAAAGCCCTCTCCACCGGATACGACTTTACCAGATACGGAAAACCCGTATCTGGATAACCCGGATACGGAGGCACCGGATACGGATAATCCCGCGCAATTAAATACTAAGAAATCTAATACTCAAAAATCAAATACTGATCGATCAAGCACTCATTCATTCTTTCTGCCTGCGGCGGACGGAATGACGGACGGATTTGAGAAAAAAGCGGAGATCAGAGAGCAAATCGAATACGACATTCTCTGTCAGCAGTATGACCGGATGCAGCTTGATGAGCTGGTGGAGATCATGCTGGAGGTCGCTATGAACCGCAGCCCCACGGTCAAGATCGGGCGGGATGCGGAGTATCCCACCGGCTTCGTCCAACAGCGCTTTGAAAAGATCACCTCCATGCACGTCGAAAAGGTCATGGACGGTATCCGCGAGAACACCACCCGCGTTTGGAATACGAAAGCCTATCTCATGGCGGCGCTGTTCAATTCCGTTTCCACCATCGACAACCACTACGCCATGCTGGTCAATCACGATTTTCACGGCGGCCCCTAAAGGCCGTCATTTTTCATGCCCGATTCCGGGAGAAAGGATTTGATACCGATGAAACGCCCCCTTGCCTACATCACCGCTCCGTGGAGCGAGAACGAGTTTGAGAACACCGAAAATGCCGCCAAGTATTGCAGGGCGGTCTATAACGCGGGCTTTTCGCCCGTCTGCCCCACGCTGTTTCTGCCGCTGTTCCTACGCGATGAGATTCCGCAGGAGCACAAGGACTGCATCGACATGGCGCGGGAGTATCTGCGCCGCGCTCGTGTGCTGGTGGTTTGCGGCGGCACCGTGAATGAAAGCGTGAAAAACGACATCGCCGTGGCCGAGCGCCTGCGGATCACCGCCACCACGCTGGACGGCATCCTGACCGTCAAGGGACAGGGGCGCAGAAATGAATGAGCATCTTCTGCACCGGCTGGTGGTACCGCCTTAGTGTCCCGGCGTTCTCCCTGCAAATCGGAGGAAAGGAGCGTGATAAGTCATGCAGGAAGAAGTTGAACAGAGAATCGTATCCCTGATGATCTCCTGCGGAAAGCTGGGCGAACAGGAATTTCGCAAAGCCGTTGCCAAGCTGCTGGAGCAGCTGAAAAACGACCGCCAGAAGCATCAGTACAGCAAGGCCAATCCCCACGGGAAAATGACCGTCAAGCAGCTTGCCGCCAAGGATAAGGGATTGCAGAGCATTGAAGTCACCGATCAGAATATCGGCTCATTCAACCGGATTGCCCGGAAGTATGGCATTGACTTCGCTCCATTCAAGGTCAAGGGTGAAAAGCGATACATGGTGTTCTTCAAAGCGCCGGACGCCGACGCCATGACCGCCGCGTTCAAGGAATATACCGCCAAGCAGGTCAGAAAGGCGGAACGCCCCTCGGTACTGGAAAAGCTGCAACACTTCAAGTCGCTCATTCAGGCGGCTGTGGTGGACAGAACCAAGCGGAAGGAGCTGGAACGATGAAGCAAGTCAACGTCAAAAAGCTCATTCTTCCCAATATTCCGTATGTGTTCATCGCACTGCTGGCCACCAAGGTCAGCGAGGCGGTGCGGCTGGCTCCCGGTTCGGACGCTTCCGCGAAGCTGCTGAACATTATGACCGGTCTGAACACGGCGTTTCACTCCCTTGTCCCCAGCTTTCATCCCATTGACCTGTGCGTGGGCGTTGCCGCCGCCATCGCTATTCGGCTGGCGGTCTATATCAAGGGCAAAAATGCCAAGAAATTCCGCAAAAATCTGGAGTACGGCAGCGCCCGCTGGGGAACCGCCGAGGACATCAAGCCCTACGTCGATCCCGCGTTTGAGAACAACATCATTCTCACGCAGACGGAGCGGCTGACGATGAACAGCCGCCCCAAAGACCCAAAAACGGCGCGGAACAAAAATGTCCTAATCGTCGGCGGCAGCGGTTCGGGCAAGACCCGCTTTTGGTTGAAGCCCAATCTGCTCCAATGCACATCAAAAACCTATCCCACCAGCTTCGTTGTCACCGATCCCAAAGGGGACATCGTGGTTTCCTGCGGCCATGTTCTGCAAAAGAATGGGTATCAGATCAAGATACTCAATTCCCTGAACTTCAAGAAGTCCATGCACTATAATCCGTTCGCCTACATCCACTCGGAAAAGGACATTTTGAAGCTGGTCACGACGCTGATCGCCAACACCAAGGGTGAGGGCAAGGCCGGGGACGATTTCTGGCAGAAAGCAGAAACGCTGCTCTATACCGCCCTTATCGGGTACATCCACTATGAAGCGCCGGTGGAGGAACAGAACTTCTCCACGCTCATTGAGTTTATCAATGCGATGGAGGTGCGCGAGGACGATGAGGACTTCAAAAATCCGGTAGACTTGATGTTCGAGGAGCTGAAAAAGCGGAAGCCAGACCACTTCGCCGTCCGCCAATATGCCAAATTCAAGCTAAGTGCCGGCAAGACCGCGAAAAGCATACTTATTTCCTGCGGCGCACGGCTTGCTCCCTTTGACATTCAGGAGCTGCGGGAATTGACGGCCTATGACGAGCTGCAACTGGACACGCTGGGCGACCGGAAAACCGCCCTGTTCATCATCATGTCCGACACGGATGATACCTTTAACTTTCTCATTTCCATGTGCTATACCCAGCTTTTCAATCTGCTTTGCGAAAAGGCAGATGATGTGTACGGCGGACGCTTGCCGGTTCATGTCCGCTGCCTGATCGACGAGGCCGCGAATATCGGGCAGATACCGCGACTTGAAAAGCTGGTTGCGACGATCCGTTCCAGAGAAATCTCCTGCTGCCTTGTCTTGCAGGCACAGAGCCAGCTTAAAGCCCTGTATAAAGACAGCGCGGATACGATCATCGGCAACATGGACTGTTCCATCTTTTTGGGTGGAAAGGAACCCGGTACGCTGAAAGAGCTGGCGGCGGCGCTGGGCAAGGAAACCATCGACAGCTATAACACCGGCGAGAGCCGTGGCCGCGAGGTTTCCCATTCGCTGAACTATCAGAAATTGGGCAAGGAGCTGATGAGCGTAGATGAGCTTGCCGTGCTGGATGGCGGCAAGTGCATCTTGCAGCTTCGCGGCGTCCGCCCGTTTCTGTCCAACAAATATGATCTCACCAAGCATCCCCTCTACCGCTACACAGCGGATTATGACAAGAAATACGCCTTTGACATAGAGCGTTTTCTGTCCCATCGCCTCAAGCTCAAGCCGGATGATGCAGTTGAGGTGTATCAGGCAGACCTTTCCGGTGAACCTGTCGCCTGACGGCGGCAGTCTAATTTGACAACGACTCGATGAAACTTCGTGGAAGAAATGTACCCTCCAAAATCTAAAACATATTTTTCGGAGGTACTATTTATGGCTTTCTTTAATTCTGCTGTTGGTGTTCTTCAGACCCTCGTTGTGGCGCTGGGCGCTGGCCTCGGCATTTGGGGTGCGATCAATCTGCTGGAGGGCTACGGCAACGACAACCGTGCGATGCGTTCCTGACTGAAAAGGTCAGGCACAGGTCGAAGGACGAATGAAGTCCAAAACCTTGGAGAACTGATATTTCGATGGATGAAATGAGGGGGGTAACGCCCCGAAGCGTCCACACTAATACTCCGACTGGCATAGGTGCGCAACCACCGATTGTCAGAAGCTCGGTGAAGTCGGCAGAGAGATGCCGTAGTTTTGGCTGCAAGGCTGAAATCGAAAGCTGTCCAGAGGTGGATAGCGCATCCTATATGCCGGGTGTCAGCCGCACATGGTTAGTATGTATGGAAATACTGACGAACTTCTGAATGTACAAGTCTAAACGTTGATACCATCGAAACGGTGGTACTCCTTATACGGAGGTATTCGTGGACAAGTAAAAATGGTTGTTATGAAAGTCCATGTGCCGTTACAGGCGGCACGATTCGTAAAGAATTGAATACAGGCTTAGAGGAAGAACCTAAATGCGGCCCATGATAGAAATATCGGAACGCAGGAAGCTGAAAACATTTAGCCTGTTGCAAGGCTGCGAGATGGTGGATGGGAATACCTTCGTGAGAAGGCAATAACCATTCTTTGTTTCAGTGAAAGTAGTGGCGTAGTACCTATGAAGCCGTGAAAAAGTAAACGGTGGAGGAAAGGCCACAAGTCGAATTTGGCAAAAGAAGCACACACAAAGTGTCGCAAGCCCTGTATGACCAAATTCGATGGAACGCCGTGTGCGGTGAAAGCTGCACGCACGGTGTGGAGCCGGGGAAAAGCTGGAGATCATATCAAATGCTTACCTATGGCTATCTGGTGCTAAATCTCAGGGCATGAAGCAGCTGATGGCCGGTGGCGGGGTGGCTTTGATTGGCATTACCCTCGTGCCGCTGCTGTCCGGTCTGTTCGGCTAATCAGGCAGCTCGTTTGCTTCCCATAAATCCACGGAGGGTGCCGCTTTCTGGCGGCATCCTCCCGAAAGGAGGGCAACCCTATGGATTTCTTATGGGATAAGATCACGGAATGGCTGAAAGAAATGCTCATCGGCGGTATCGTGAGCAATCTGTCCGGGATGTTCGATGCGACCAATCAAAAGGTTGCCGAGATCTCCGGTCAGGTGGGCTTACCGCCGCAGGCATGGAATGGCAGCATTTTCAGCATGATACAAAACCTGTCGGAAACCGTGATCGTCCCCATCGCAGGCGCAATTCTCGCCTTTGTGATGACGCTGGAGCTGATCCAGCTCATTACCGACAAAAATAACCTCAACGACATGGACACATGGATATTCTTCAAGTGGGCGTTCAAGTCCGCTGCCGCTGTCCTGATCGTAACAAACACATGGACGATTGTGATGGGCGTGTTCGATGCCGCCCAAAGCGTCGTTGCCAGCGCCTCCGGGCTGATTATCGGCGACACCAGCATCAACATTTCAAGCGTCATGGTGGGCATTGAGGATCGGCTGATGGAAATGGAACTGGGGCCGCTCTTCGGCCTATGGTTCCAGTCGCTGTTTGTTGGCATTACCATGTGGGCGCTGACCATCTGCATTTTCATTATCACATTCGGAAGAATGATTGAAATATATCTCGTCACCTCTGTTGCCCCAATTCCGATGGCGACCATGATGGGCAAGGAATGGGGCGGCATGGGGCAGAACTACATCCGCTCCCTGCTGGCACTGGGCTTCCAAGCGTTTTTGATTATCGTCTGCGTTGCCATTTACGCGGTTTTGGTGCAGAACATCGCGCTTGTAGATGACATCATCTACGCCATCTGGACTTGCATGGGCTACACGGTGCTGCTGTGCTTCTGCCTGTTCAAAACCAGCAGCCTTGCCAAGTCTGTGTTCAATGCACATTAACGGGGGTGATACTATGCTGACGCTCACGCCCGTTACCCTTGCAACAGCGAACGCTTTTGTTAATGCGCATCACCGGCACCACAAGGCAACTGCTGGGCATAAGTTTTCCATCGGCTGTGCCAAGGATGGAGAGCTTGTTGGCGTTGCAATCGTAGGCCGTCCGGTAAGCCGGTATCTGGATGATGGCTGGACATTGGAAGTCAATCGTCTTTGTACCACCGGCGAGAGAAACGCTTGCAGTATTCTCTATGCCGCATCTGCGCGGGCGGCAAAGGCAATGGGATACCGCAAGATCATCACCTATACGCTGGATAGCGAGAATGGCAGCAGCCTCCGCGCCGCTGGCTGGAGCTGTGCAGGCATGGCAGGCGGCAAATGCTGGACAGGCAGCCGCAAGCCCGCCTCCGCTTTGTACCCGGCGCAGATGAAACTTCGATATGAAAAGCTCTTGTAAAGGGGGATTTCTATGGCCTATGTCAACGTCCCAAAGGACTTAACCAAAGTTAAGACCAAGGTATTATTCAACCTCACGAAACGGCAGCTTATCTGCTTTGGAAGCGGCGCGCTCATCGGCGTACCGCTTTTCTTCTTGCTCAAGGGCAGCATCGGCACCAGCCCCGCCGCCATGGTAATGATGGTGGTGATGATCCCGGCTATGCTGTTCGCCATGTATGAAAAAAACGGTCAGCCGTTGGAGGTCGTCATCCGCAACATCTACCGCGTGTGCTTCCAGAGGCCGAAGCAGCGCCCGTATAAGACCAACAATTTTTATGCCGTTCTGGAGCGGCAAAACCAGTTAGACCGGGAGGTGTATCAAATTGTCCGAAAAGAAAAAGCTGACCCGCGCCGAACGAAAACAGATCGAAGCCGCCATCGCAAGAGCGAACCGAACGGATAAGAAGGAAAAATCGGCGCAGGACAGCATCCCGTATCAGCGTATGTGGCCGGACGGCATCTGTCGTGTGACCGATACGCGCTACACCAAAACGATCCAATATCAGGACATCAACTACCAGCTTTCGCAGAACGAGGACAAGACCGCCATCTTTGAGGCGTGGTGCGATTTCCTGAACTACTTTGACAGCTCCGTGCAGTTTCAGCTTTCCTTTGTGAACCTCTCGGCTTCGCAGGAAACCTTTGCACGGAGCATTTCCATTCCGCCCTGCGGGGATGAATTTGACGGCATCCGCGCCGAGTACGCCGGTATGCTGCAAAATCAGCTTGCCCGCGGCAACAACGGCCTCATTAAGACCAAGTATCTCACTTTCGGCATTGAAGCCGACAACCTCCGCGCGGCAAAGCCCCGTCTGGAGCGCATCGAAACCGATCTTCTGAACAACTTCAAGCGGCTGGGCGTTGTGGCTGCGCCGCTGAACGGCTTTGAGCGCCTGCACATCATGCACGACATTCTGCGGATGGACGAGCAGGAGCCGTTCCGCTTTTCGTGGGACTGGCTGGCTCCCTCCGGGCTGTCCACCAAGGACTTTATCGCGCCCAGCTCCTTTGAGTTCAAGACCGGCAGGATGTTCCGCATGGGCAAAAAGCTGGGCGCGGTCAGCTTCGTGCAGATTCTGGCACCAGAGCTGAATGACCGGATGCTGGCGGACTTTCTGGATATGGAGAGCAGCGTCCTCGTCAATCTCCATGTGCAGTCTGTGGATCAGGTCAACGCCATCAAGACCGTCAAGCGCAAGATCACCGATCTCGACAAATCCAAAATCGAAGAACAGAAAAAAGCCGTCCGCGCCGGGTACGATATGGACATCATTCCAAGCGACCTTGCTACCTACGGCGCAGAGGCCAAAAAGCTGTTGCAGGATTTGCAGTCCCGCAACGAGCGAATGTTCCTGCTGACCTTCCTCATTCTCAACACGGCGGACACACCCCGGCAGCTCGACAACAACATCTTCCAGACCTCCAGCATTGCGCAGAAGTATAACTGTGCGCTGACCCGGCTGGACTTTCAGCAGGAGGAAGGACTGATGAGCAGTCTCCCGCTGGGGCTGAATCAGATCGAGATTCAGCGGGGCTTGACCACCTCCAGCGTAGCGATCTTCGTCCCCTTCACTACGCAGGAGCTGTTCCAGAACGGTTCGGAGGCGCTGTACTACGGCATCAACGCCCTTTCCAACAACCTCATCATGGTAGACCGGAAGCTGCTGAAAAATCCCAACGGTCTGATTTTAGGCACTCCCGGCAGCGGCAAGTCGTTTTCGGCAAAACGTGAGATTACCAATGCGTTTCTCATCTGCCCCAAGGATGACATCATCATCTGTGACCCGGAGGGCGAATATACGCCGCTGGTGGAGCGTTTGCACGGTCAGGTCATTAAGCTGTCGCCCACCGGCAAGGGCTACGACGGTTCGCCCTGCTATATCAATCCGATGGACTTGAATCTGGATTACAGCGACGATGATAACCCGCTGAGCCTGAAATCCGACTTCATTCTGTCGCTGTGCGAGTTGATTGTCGGCGGCAAGGACGGGCTTGCCCCTGTGGAAAAGACCATCATCGACCGCTGCGTTCGCATCGTCTACCGGGACTACCTCAATGACCCGAAACCGGAGAATATGCCGCTGCTGGAGGACTTGTATAACGCCCTCCGTGCGCAGGATGAAAAGGAAGCGCAGTACATCGCCACCGCTTTGGAAATCTACGTCACCGGCTCGCTGAATGTGTTCAACCATCACACAAACGTGGATGTGAACAGCCGCATTGTCTGCTACGACATCAAGGAGCTGGGCAAGCAGCTCAAAAAAATCGGGATGCTGGTGGTGCAGGATCAGGTCTGGAACCGTGTGACCATCAACCGCGCCGCCCATAAAACGACCCGCTACTATCTTGACGAGTTCCATCTTCTTTTGAAGGAGGAACAGACGGCTTCGTACAGTGTCGAAATCTGGAAGCGCTATCGCAAATGGGGCGGCATCCCCACCGGGATCACGCAAAACGTCAAAGACCTGTTATCCAGCCGGGAGGTTGAGAACATTTTTGAGAACAGCGATTTTATCTACATGCTCAATCAGGCTGCTGGCGACCGGCAGATTCTTGCAAAGCAGCTCAATATTTCGCCGCATCAGCTCTCCTATGTGACTCACTCCGGTGAGGGCGAGGGGCTGCTGTTCTACGGCAACACGATCCTGCCCTTCATTGACCACTTCCCGAAGGACACCGAGCTGTACCGCGTCATGACCACCAAACCGCAAGAGGTGGCGTCGGCATGAAAAGAGAACCGCGTTTGCAGTTTTCCGACGCCGATCTCGTCGAGCCGAAGCTGGAAAAGCCCATCAAGCGGGTGAAAAAAGCAGAGGCCAAGGCGGATAAGGCGCAGGCCAAAATCCCCAAGAAAACCGTGGTCAAAAAGGAGCGCGGCTTTGATCCTGCCACCGGCAAGGTCAAAACGCAGCTCCGGTTTGAGGAAGTGGATAAGAAAAAGCCACCCTCCAAGCTGACCCATGCCGTGCAGGATGCCCCCGCCAACCTTGTTCTCTCTCAGGTTCACCGGGAGGTGCGGCAGAGCGAGGATGACAATGTAGGCGTAGAGGCCGCGCACAAGGTAGAGCAAGCCGTGGAGAGCGGCGGGCGGCTGGTGCAGTCTGCCCACCGCGCCCATCAACTCAAGCCTTATCGTGCTGCCATCCGTGCAGAGAAAAAGCTGGAACGAGCCAATCTTGACGCGCTCCAGAAGAAAGCGGAGATCGACAGCCCCACCAGCAATCCCGTTTCCAAATGGCAGCAGAAGCAGGCAATTAAGAAGCAGTATGCCGCTGCCAAGCACAATCAGGCGGCGCAGACTACGGCAAAGGCGGCAGAGAATACCGCCAAGGCCGCGAAAAAAGCCGCTGAAAAGGCTGAGAAAGCGGGCAAATATGTGTGGGAACACCGGCGCGGCTTTGCCATTGCCGCCGCGATTCTGCTGATGCTGGCGTTTTTGCTCAACGGCCTGTCCTCCTGCTCGGTGATAATGGATGGCGTCGGCTCCGGGATCGCGGCCAGTACCTATCCGTCGCAGGACGCCGATATGCTGGGTGCGGAAGCGCAGTATTGCGCGATGGAAGCAGAGCTTCAGCGCTACCTCGACACCTACGAAAGCACCCATGACTACGATGAGTACCACTTTGATCTGGACACCATCGAGCATGACCCCTATGTACTCATTTCCATAATTACGGCGCTGCATCAAGGGGAATGGACGCTGGATGAGGTGCAGGGTACGCTCCAGATGCTCTTTGACCGCCAGTACATTTTGACCGAGGATGTGGTGGTGGAAACCCGCTACCGCACAGAAACCGACACATGGACGGACGCGGACGGCAACACCCATACGGACACCTATCAGGTGCCGTATGACTACTACATCTGCACGGTCACGCTGGAAAACTTCAATCTCTCCCATGTTCCCGTTTACATTATGAGCGAAGAACAGCTCGGAATGTACGCCACCTATATGGCCACCCTCGGCAACCGTCCCGACCTGTTCCCCGGTTCAGGCTACATCGGCAAGTATGTGGAAGGCAGCTATACCGACTACGACATTCCCCCGGAGGCGCTGGACGATGAGGTATTCGCCGCCATCATCAAGGAAGCGGAAAAGTATCTCGGCTACCCCTACATTTGGGGCGGCAGCAGCCCCTCTACCTCATTTGACTGTTCGGGCTTCGTCAGTTGGGTCATCAATCATTCCGGTTGGGATGTGGGCAGGCTGGGAGCGCAGGGGCTTTGCAACATCTGCACGCCTGTATCCTCTGCCAACGTCAAACCGGGTGATCTGGTGTTTTTCACCGGAACGTATGATACCCCCGGTGTCAGCCATGTGGGTATCTATGTTGGCAACAACATGATGATCCACTGCGGAGATCCGATCTCTTATGCAAACTTAAATTCAAACTATTGGCAGTCCCATTTCTACCGCTATGGGCGCTTGCCGTAAAGGAGAGTGAACGATATGAACCCGAAAATTATGAAGCTCCGTGGGGAGCTGGAGAAGAACAAAGGCAAAATCTCCGATCTGCAAGGCCGCAACCGCGAGCTGGAAAAGCAGATTCGTGAGTTGGAGGACACCGACATCATCGGCATGGTGCGCGAGAACGGCATGACGATGGAGCAGTTTGCCGAGCTGTTCCGCCGTATGCAGGCCGCGCCTGCACCGGCCACTTCGGAAAAGGAGGCGTTGAACCATGACTAAGAACACACCACACATTTTTATCAGTCTGCTGTTGATGCTCCTGTGCATCGGGATTCTCCCCGTTACCGCCTTTGCCAGCGGCGGCGACTATCCCGATGATACGCTGCCTGCCGCCGAAAGCAGCGCCGCAGACACGCAGGAAACAAAACAGATCGGCACGGTCACGACCAACGGCGGCAGCCTGAATGTCCGCACCGGCGCGGGACTGGACAATACCGCGTTTACGCAGCTTCCCAATGGCACGGTGGTCGATGTGATCGGCAGGGACGGCGATTGGGTAAAAATCCTGCTGCCCGCCCGTGCGGGCTATGTGTACGGCAGCTATCTGACCGTCACCGACACCGCCGACAGTACCGTGAGTATCGGCGGCATTACGCTTCCGTTTGATGAAAAAGAGCTGGCCGACCTCTGGCAGCTTCTTCTCGGCAGCATGACGGGCGGCAGCGACGCGCTGACACCGGACGGCAATCTGACGCTGATCGACGATATTGGCTCCAGCACCAAGGCAGGAAAACAGTTCATTACGCTGGAAAGCAAGAATGGTAACGTATTTTACATGATTATTGACCGTGACGATGAGGGCGAAGAAACCGTCCATTTCTTGAATCAGGTGGATGAGGCTGACCTGATGGCGCTGACCGGCGAGGAAGAAACGCCCGCCACTTGCTCCTGCACCACAAAATGCGTGGCCGGTGCGGTCAATACATCCTGCCCCGTCTGCGCGGTCAACATGACCGAGTGTGTGGGCAAGGAGGCAAAACCAGAAGTCTCCACCGAGCCGACAGAACCCGCCGCCGAGGAACCGGAGAAAAAGAGCGGCGTGGGCGGCATCCTCGTCGTCCTGCTGATTGTCGCGCTGGGCGGCGGTGCAGCGTTCTACATCTTCAAGCAGAAAAAGGCCAAGCCGCAGACCAAGGGCAGCGCCGATCTGGACGATTATGATTACGGTGAGGACGAATATGAGTTTGAGCCGTATGAGGGCGAACCGGAACAAGATACTACAGAGGATACAGACGCATGAGATATTTCACCAATAACCCGCTGGAACGCCTGATGATGCAGAAGCCGAAAGCAGCGCGGGAGGACAGCCCTCCCGCCGCTGCCAAGGAACACTTCTGCTACGGCTGCAAGCGCTTCGGACAGAGCTGCGTTCGCCCCTGCTACCGTGACGTAAAGAGAATGGAGGCTGCGCCATGCGCCTTGTGATCGCCGAAAAACCCTCCGTGGCGCAGAGCATCGCCGCCGTGCTGGGCGCAAAGTCGCGGCATGACGGGTATCTGGAGGGTGGCGGGTACATTGTGTCGTGGTGCTTTGGGCATCTGGCAGAGCTGGCCGACGCCGCCGTTTACAATGCCGATGATGCCAAATGGACGCTGGCGGCGCTGCCCATCATCCCCGCCTCGTTCCGCTTCATCGTCCGTGCGGACAAGCAGAAGCAGTTTGACATTCTGCGGGAGCTGATGCGCCGGGAGGATGTGACCGAAGTGGTCAACGCCTGCGACGCTGGGCGCGAGGGTGAGCTGATCTTCCGCACGGTTTACTGCCTTGCGGGATGCTCCAAGCCGATTCTGCGGCTTTGGATTTCTTCCATGGAGGATGATGCCATCCGCAGCGGCTTCCAGCAGCTTAAGTCTGGGTGCGACTATGACGGCCTGCATCAATCTGCCCTGTGCCGCGCCAAGGCTGATTGGCTGGTTGGTATCAACGCCACGCGGTATTTTTCCCTGACGTATGGACACACATTGAACATCGGGCGCGTCATGTCGCCCACGCTGGCGCTGCTGGTACAGCGTGAGGCGGAGATCTCCGCATTTGTGGCAGAGCCGTTCTACACCGTCCAGCTTGATTGCGGCTTTCCCGCCGCGACAGACCGAATGAAAGACAGAAAGGATGCCGATGCCATCGCCAACGCCTGCAAGGGAAAGACAGTAACCGTCAAAAGCGTGGAGCGCAAGGAAAAGTCTGAGAAAGCGCCCGCGCTCTACGATTTGACCTCCCTCCAGCGCGACGCCAACCGCGTTCTCGGCTACACCTCTCAGCAGACCCTCGACTATCTCCAAGCGCTCTATGAAAAGAAGCTCTGTACCTACCCACGCACCGACAGCCGCTATCTGACCGACGATATGGAGGGCAGCGTCCCCGGCCTTGTCGCCGCCGCTGCCGCTGCCTGCGGCGTGGAGAAGCCGCCGACCATCTGCGCCAAGCAGGTGTGCAGCAGCAAAAAAGTCACCGATCACCACGCTATCGTCCCCACCATCAGCGCAGAAAAGGTAGATATGGCCTCTCTGCCGCTGGGCGAACGCGAGGTGCTGAAGCTGGCGGCAAGGGGCTTGCTTCGTGCGGTGGATGAACCACATCGCTACGCAGAAACGGTCATTACGGTGGACTGCGCCGGTCAGAGCTTCACCGCCAAGGGCAAAACCGTCCTTGCTCCCGGCTGGAAGCGCTATGAGCAGGAGCAGGCAGAGGCAGCGCCCGCGCTGCCGGTGGTAACGGAGAATCAGACGCTTTCCGTATCTGCCGCATCGGTCAAGACCGGAAAAACCACGCCGCCCAAGCATTTCACCGAGGATACGCTGCTGGCGGCGATGGAGAACGCGGGCAAGGAGGATATGCCAGATGATGCCGAGCGCAAGGGCATCGGAACCCCGGCGACCCGTTCCGGTATCATTGAAAAGCTGGTGTCCTCCGGTTTTGTGGAGCGCAGGAAGTCCAAAAAGATCACAAATCTGCTGCCCACCTCCACCGGCACGGCGCTTATCACCGTTCTGCCTGAACAGCTCCAGTCTCCGCAGCTCACCGCTGAATGGGAGCACCGCCTGAAAGAGATCGAGCGCGGCGAAATCGCCTCGGACAGCTTTATGGACGGGATCGCCGCCATGCTGAATGAGCTGGTGCAGACCTACAAACCCATCCCCGGTGTGGAAGTCCTGTTCCCCTCCGGGCGCGAGGTGGTCGGCAAGTGTCCACGCTGCGGGGCCGAGGTAACGGAATCGCAGAAGGGTTTTTTCTGTGAGAATCGTTCTTGCGCATTTGTCCTTTGGAAAAACAGCCGATTCTTCGCCGCCAAGAAAAAGGCGCTGACGAAATCTCTTGCCGCTGCGCTTTTGAAAAATGGCCGCGCCCCGCTGAAAGGCTGCTACTCCGAAAAGACCGGGAAAACCTATGATGCCAGCGTTCTTCTGGAGGACGATGGGCAGCGCGCGGGCTATAAGCTGGTGTTCGACAATGGCTGATGCGCCGCGTATGGATCACAAGCAGCTCCGCCGCGCCAAGAAGCTCATTCGGAAGCTCTGCTGTAATTACGATCACGGCAACTGCCTTGCTCTGGATGATGGAGAGCCTTGCGCCTGCGTACAGGGTATTTCCTACTCGCTGCTGTGCAGCTGGTTCCGAAATGCGGTGCTTCCCGCCGACCATGAGCTGCTGGCCGACGTGATGCGGGAAAGGCCGGGGAAGCGCTGCGCCGTCTGCGGTAAGCCGGTCTATTCTTCCTCCAATCGCGCCAAATATTGCCCCGCCTGCGCCAAGCAGGAGCGCCGAAAGCAGGACGCCAAACGAAAGCGTGAACAATACTGGAACCTCCGCAAATAGAGGGCGTAAAAGCCCCGTGCCGCAAGGCTTTTTCCATGCGGAATCACAAGGGGCTGCGTCATTCTATCCGCAAGCTCAAAAACAACGTCTATCTGCGGAGAATCGCCCCTGTGCAGGATGTGTTTTCTTCTGCGCAGGGGCGCTATTTTTTCTGAAAGGAGATCATCATGGCTGAAAAACAAACCAGCAAAGACCGGATGCGGGAGATCGTTGACAGCATCGAAAACGGCATCAAGGAGCTGTTCGAGAGCGATAAGTACCGGCAGTATCTCTCCACCATGAGCCGCTTTCACCGCTACTCGGTCAACAACACCATGCTCATCTATATGCAGCGCCCCGACGCCACCCATGTGGCGGGCTTCAACAAGTGGCGCGATCAGTTCGGCAGGAACGTCCTGAAAGGCGAAAAAGGTATCCGCATCATCGCTCCTACTCCCTATAAGAAAAAGGTCGAGGAAATCAAGACCGACCCCGAAACCAACGCGCCGATACTGGATGCAGACGGCAAGGCCATCATTGAGGAAAAGGAAATCCGTATCCCTATGTTCAAGGTGGTGTCCGTCTTTGATGTGTCACAGACTGCGGGAAAGCCCTTGCCCCAGCTTGCCGCCGATCTGAGCGGCAATGTGCAGCAGTATGAGGTTTTCATGGAGGCGCTGCGCCGCGCTTCTCCCGTTCCGATGGAGATAAAGCCCGTTGCGCGGGATACGGACGGCTTTTTCAGCATTAAGGCGCAGAGCATCACCATCCGCGCCGGTATGAGTGAGGTGCAGACAGTATGCGCCGCCGTCCACGAGATCGCCCACGCCAAGCTCCACGACTATGAACACATGACGGAGCTTGCGGACGATGGTGAGACGATCCTTGTCCCCGGCGAAAAGAGCCGCAACACCGAGGAGGTCGAGGCCGAAAGCATCTCCTATGCGGTCTGCCAGTATTACGGCATTGAAACGGGCGAAAACAGCTTCGGCTATATCGCCACATGGTCAAAGGGCAAGGAGCTGAAAGAGCTTCGCGCCAGTCTGGAAACCATCAACAAGACTGCCTCCGAGCTGATTACGGACATTGACCGGCACTTTGCGGAGATTTGCAAGGAGCGCGGCATAGACCGGGAGAATTTGGCCGCTGCGGAGCAGCCAAGCGTGGAAGCGCCAGAGGCGGAAAAGCTCTACATGGTGGACAACGACAAATACATTCACGTTCAGCGCAGCGACACAGGCATTGATTACACCATCTATGACGCCGGTTCCGCAAAAGTGTTGGATGGCGGCGTACTCGACGGCACCGAACAGCAACTGCCCACAGCGGCTCTTGAAATTTGCAAGCTCCACAACATTGGCGGTGCTGCGCCGATCCGCCTTGCGTCGCTGGAGCTGTTGAAAGACTTGCAGGAGGCAAACGAGCTGCCCCTCGGTGCTGGGGAACAGATCACCGGCGCAGTCGCTGTTCCCACCGATGCGGCAGATAATATGCTCCCGGAGCTGGAGCAGGCCGTCCCGATGCCTGACCCCACGCTGACGGTGGACGATATGCGCAGCTATGGGTATCTGGACGGCGATATGCTCCCGCTTTCCAAGGATCGGGCGATGGAGCTGCTGGAACATGACATCACGGTTTATATGCTCTATCCCGACGACGTCGAGGAAATGGTTTTTGAAGCCGAGGACATCATCAAGCATGACGGGATGTTCGGGATCACGCGACCGGATTGGGATGCGGTCAAAGGCCATATCCCGCCCCGCGATGTGGAGCAGCGCTTTTTGAACAGTCCCACCGATTCTATGGCGATCTACCAACTGCGCCGGGATGCGCCGGTGGAGCTGCGTTTTGCCAACCTCGGCAGTCTGGCCGCGCCGCCTGACCCGGCCAACTATGAAGCCGTCTATACCCGTGAGGTGTACCCGGACGATGATACCGGCAGAATCCTTGAAAACTTCTACTACATTTTCAACGACGAGCGCCCCGGCGATTTTGTGGGACACAGCCTCTCCGTCAGTGACATCGTTGCGCTGAAACAGGACGGCAAGGTATCCTATCACTACTGTGACAGCATGGGATTTCAGGAGCTGCCCGCCTTTCAGAAACCGGAGAATTACCTGAAAGCCGCCGAAATGTCGATGGAGGATGATTACGGCATGATCGACGGCATTATCAACAACGGCTCCAAACAGCCCACCGTTGCCGACCTTGAAGCACAGGTCAAGGCCGGTATGTCCATCTCCTTGATGGATTTGGCAGAGGCGGCACACCGGGAAAAGAAAAAGTCTGTGCTGGAGCAGCTCAAAAGCCAACCGGCCCAAGAACGTCCACACAAAACAGCGCCCAAAAAGAGCGCGGAAAAGGAGCTTTGATATGAACATCACCTTTGAAGAACGCCAGCTTATGAGCCTCTACAACACCGGCACCCGCACGGGCTTGATCGCCGCGCTGGTGGAAATGCGCGGCTACCTCGCCGCCGATGAAACGGAGCTGCGGGCGCTGACGGACAGCACCATCGCAAAGCTGCGCAGGATGAGCGACACGGAATATGACGCGCTTGACCTGTTCCCCGATTTTGAAAAGGAGGATATGGATGCCGAGTAAAGTACAGCTCTATGCGCAGATGGCAGACCGCACGGCGGAGCAGATCACAGGCAGCTACCAGAAGTGGACGGCATTTCTGACCACCGCCGCAAGGCTGTATAAGTACCCCTACAACGAACAGCTCATGATCTTCGCCCAGCGCCCGGAAGCCACGGCCTGCGCGGAATACGACCTCTGGAATAAGCAGATGCGCCGCTATGTGCGACGAGGCAGCAAGGGCATCGCCCTTGTGGATACCAGCAGCGACCAACCCAAACTCCGATATGTATTTGATGTTTCCGACACCAGCGGCGGCGAGAACTCTCGCCGCCCTTATCTTTGGGAATACCGGCAGGAGCATCGTGAGGTGGTATCTGCGGCGCTGGAGCAGCGCTTCGACGTTTCCGGTGAAAGTGGGCTTGCCGATCAGTTGGAGCGTGTGGCGGCGCAGCTTGTAGATGAATACTGGCACGACAATCGGCGCGATATTGTCGGCATCGTTGACGGTTCCTTTTTGGAGGACTATGATGAGTTCAACATCGGAGCCGCTTTTCGGAACGCCGCCGTTGTCAGCACCACCTATGCGCTACTGTCCCGCTGTGGGATGCAGCCGGGAGAATACTTCGAGCATGAGGATTTTCTGAACGTCTTTGATTTCAACACCCCGCAGACCGTCGCCGCTCTTGGAACGGCCATCAGCCAGTCCAGCGAGCTGGTGTTGCGGCAGATCGAAGTCACCATCAAGAATTACGAGCGCGAGAAAATCGCGGAAAGGAGCGAAAGCCATGAGCGAACTGACCTACACCCGCAGCGGGGATTATCTGATTCCCGATCTGAGCCTGACCGAGCAGCCGCAAGCCCCGCTGGGCAAGTATGGCAGGATGCGGAAGGATTACCTGAAGGAGCATCGTCCGGTGCTGTGGAACAGCCTGCTGCTGTCCGAGAAGCTGTACCCCCATCTGCGGGAGATCGACGAGGCAGCGAACAACCGGCTGGAACAGATGATGCCGGAGCTGATGAAGTCGGCAGGCGTGACGGAAGCGCTGAAAGCCAGCGACCCGATGAAGTGGGTAGGGCTGATGAACACGCTGAAAGCGCAGGCCGAGGAAACGATCCTCACGGAGTTGGTGTTCAGCTAACCATGTTCGATGCCCCTGCTGGGGCGCAGATGTCCTTCTTCCCCTCAGAGGCAGAACAAATTCAATCCATCGCAGAAGCGGAGAGTGTAACACCCTCCGCTTTTTCTATGTTCATTTCTCAGAATGATATTGACCACATCCTGCGCGCGGGCGGTAATGCGGATGCAGCGCGGATGAAAATTGCTGCGGAATTCTCCAAGCAAAAACCTTTAGAGGATCGCGCGGCATTTCTGAAAGCTCTTTACCACGGCGGCAACGGCCTGATTACGGATAACGGCAGGTTTTCCGCATGGTACGGGGACGATGGTATCCATATTGCAACCGGAGATACCTCTCGCTATCTTCGCTCTGCACAAGTGATAGGCTGGGCAGATGCGGCGGAGCGTATTGAGGAACTTCTGGACGGCGGCACATTTGCCACCAATCTTGAAGTCACAGAAGCCCCGCGCTATGAGCGGCTGGGTATTGCTGTGGATGTCTGGAATCTTTATCACGATTTCTCGGATGAAGCAAAATCGCTGGGGTATCTGTCCTGCTTGGGCAATATCCATAGCACCAGCTTTCCAGAGGAAACGGAGCGTCTGACGGACGATCTGCTGAATCCGGCGTTCCGGGATAGGCTCCTGTCGGAATACAAGGTATTCATGGACGCCTACCACGAAAACCGTGCGCTGCTGCGCTTCCATTACCACCGGCCGCAGGCACTTCTCACACGTTTGGAAGATCTGTCCCTTCCGCGAAAGGAATTCCGCTCCGATATGACGGCTGTTCCAGCAACCGGCAGGTTTATCACCGAAGATGAAATTGCGGCTTCTCTTGCAAACGGAAGCAGCTTTGAGGGTGGAAAGACCCGCATCTATGCGTTTTTCCAGACACAGCATACTCCCAAGGAAAGCGCCGATTTTCTGAAAAAGGAGTACGGCATCGGCGGGCATACCCATGCCGTATCCAGAGAGAGCGGCAGCTATGAAGATCACGGCAGCAAGGGCATCACGCTGAAAAAAGCGGGCTGTGCAGATGTTCGGATGAATTGGAACAAGGTCGCTTCGCGTATCTCTGAGCTGATTCGGATGAACCGCTATTTTACACCAGACGAACAGGCGCTTTATGATAAGGCGCAGGCACAGGATGTAGTGCGAAACACCGCCTACGACAGCTATAACGCCATCAAGGAATCCCACCCGGACAACATCGTGCTGTTTCAGGTGGGGGATTTCTTTGAAATGTACGGTGAGGACGCAAAACAGGCGGCGGAGCTGCTTGACCTCAACCTTACCACAAGAGAGATACCCGGCGCTGGCCGTGTGGAGATGTGCGGCGTACCGTCGCACAATTTAGAGATGTATGTAGAGAAATTGCGCGATAAGTATGATGTGACGATTGCCGAAGCGCCAGACTTTAGAGGTGAGCGCCACATTTACACGCTGCGCTCTATCGACCATGAAGCAGAAGCCGCCATCAATGCTTATGAAGCAGAGTTCGGCGCGGACGGCACGAGGGTGTTCCGCGACCCCGCCGCAGAGCAAGTTCAGCCCACGGTGCAGGAACGTTTGGAGCATTACAGGCCGGTGGTGATGGCAGCGGTTTCGGAGGATACGGCCTATCGCAACGCCTGCGGTCACTCTGACCGGGAAAATGCGGAAATCGAGTGTAATGCCGCTGTGCGCCGTGCCGTTCTCAATTCAAAAGATATGGAGCTTATCCGGCTATTTTCGGATGTTCCAGAATTCCGCAGCCGCTTACATCAGGAGGTTTTTGAGGGAACCTATGAGCGGCTTCACGATCTGCTGCGCCCGCTCTCGCAGGACGATATAGACGATGCACTCCGTGCATGGAACGGAAATATCGAGAGCAAACACGCCGTAGTGCGGTATATGCAGCAGCACGGACGTGAAAAAGAAACTGCTGCATGGCTTGCTCACGAGTACGGCGGCAAGGAGGGCAACAATCTCTTTATCGTCCGCGCTGGAAGCCCGGAAACCGCCGAACTGACATGGCCGAAGGTGCAGCGGCGACTGGCGCAGCTCATCCGCGAGGATAAATTCTACACCGAGGCGGAACGCGACAATTTCGATGATATTGACCCTGTTGCCATTCGGGAAACCCTCGCCGAGCGCGGCATCGTGGGCGGCAAAGTAGTTGACCCCGAAAAGCTGAACAGCGATCCATTTATCCAGCGTGTGATGCAGGATGCGGAGCGTGTTGCGGAGCAGGCGCTCATGGAACGTGCAAAGGGACTGATCTCCGACTTCTGCCGGAGTGAATACGACTCAGAGGCGGATTTCAGCGACCCCACCAAGATTGGCGTCGCTTACACCACCGTCACCGACGATGAGATTCCCATTCAGGTGAACATTGACCTTGTGAATTACCGGCTGGAGCGCTATCTGGATGACGAGCATCTGGAAACCCGGCAGTACGGCTCTTTGCAAGAGATTATTACCAACGAGCTGGAAAACCTCGATTTCAGCGACCTCATTCATGTTTCGGATGAGGATGTGGAGCAATACCGCTGGCATGAGCCAGGGGAAGCAGTTACAGACGTTCCCGAAACAGCTCCTGTCCCGCAGAGAGAACCGTTCCCGTATTCCGTAGGCGATACGGTATATTTGGAGGACGGCAAGCCGTTTATTATTGAGAGCATCGGTCTTTTTGATATTTCTCTCCGCGATTCGTCGCTTCGCTATCCCGTTTCCCGTGCGGAGAGCAGGGAGAGCTTCGCACGGCTCATGGAGCGGTATCCGCAGCCGGAACAGGCACCCGCCTACACCGAGCAGACCGTGGCGGTGTATCCCGCTGACAAAAACAACCTCCCCTATGATGTGGAGATTCGCACCCTGCGCTTTGACGAGCCGGAGCATGACCCGCTCTCTGCGGAACCCGCCAAGCCTGAACCTCCTGCTATGAACGAGGAAGAAAGGCTGATTCTGGAGCATGAAGGTCGAGCGGCACTCTCGGAAATGGGAGAGTTTGTGCCGGATTTTGATGATGCCATCTCTCAGGCCGAGATCGACGAGCCTCCCGCACACCGTCCTGCGGTATCTATCCCCGTTGACGGCGAGTGGCAGGGCTTTCCCAGCGTTGCCGCTGCGGAGCAGGCCGCTTACGCTGACTTCAAGGCGGCAAGCCACCGCGACGCGCAGAATTTCCACATCACCGATGATGCCCTCGGCGTCGGCGGCGCAAAAGCAAAGTTTCGGGCAAATATGGCGGCTATCCAACTCCTGCAAGAGCTGGAGTTTGAGGGCTTACAGGCCAGCCCGGAGCAGCAGGAAATCCTCTCCCGCTATGTGGGCTGGGGCGGTCTTGCGGATGCCTTCGACGAGAATAAGCCAAACTGGTCGGACGAGTTTGCAGAGCTGTACGCCACACTTTCCCCGGAGGAATACGCTGCCGCCCGTGCGTCCACGCTGAATGCCCATTACACCAGCCCCACCGTTATCAAGGCGATCTATGAAGCGGTCGGCAATATGGGCTTCCAGAGCGGTAACATTCTGGAGCCGTCTATGGGCGTCGGCAACTTCTTTGGCCTGCTGCCGGAGCAAATGCAGGGCAGCAAGCTCTACGGCGTGGAGCTGGACAGCATCACCGGACGTATTGCCAAGCAGCTTTATCCCAAGGCGGACATTACCATCGCGGGCTTTGAGACAACGGACAGAAAAGACTTCTATGACCTCGCCGTGGGCAACGTCCCGTTCGGACAATATCAGGTAGATGACCGGGCTTATAACAAGCTCGGTTTTTCCATTCACGACTACTTTTTTGCAAAAACGCTGGATCAGGTGCGACCGGGCGGCGTGATTGCGTTCGTGACCTCCCGTTACACGATGGACAAGCAATCGCCCGAAGTCCGCAGGTACATCGCGCAGCGGGCGGAGCTGCTGGGTGCCATTCGTCTGCCCAACAATGCGTTCCGCGCCAACGCCGGTACGGATGTGGTTTCGGACATTCTCTTTCTCCAAAAGCGTGACCGTCCCATTGAGATCGAACCGGATTGGGTACACCTCGGCCAGAACGAGGATGGCTTTGCCATCAACCGCTATTTTGTTGACCACCCGGAGATGATTTTAGGCAGGCAGACCTCCGAAAGCACCCAATACGGCAAGCAGGATTTCACCGTTGTCCCCATTGAGGGGCTGGCGCTTGCAGATCAGCTCCATGATGCCGTGAAAAACATTCGCGGCACCTATCAGGAGGCGGAACTGCCAGAGCTGGGCGAGGGCGAACAGATCGACACGTCTATCCCCGCAGACCCCAATGTGAAAAACTACTCCTACACCGTGGTGGGCGGCGAGGTGTACTACCGGGAAAATAGCCGCATGGTCAAACCGGAGCTGAACGCCACCGCCGCCGAGCGTGTCAAGGGCATGGTCGAGCTGCGGGATTGCGTGAATGAGCTGATTGCCCTGCAAATGGACGAGTACAGCGCAGAAAGCCGGATTCAGGAAGCGCAGACCGAGCTAAACCGCCTCTATGATGCGTTCTCCGCAAAACACGGCCTGATCAATGACCGTGCGAACCGTCTTGCGTTCTCTGACGATTCCTCATACTATCTCCTGTGTTCGCTGGAAGTGCTGGATGACGACGGAAAGCTGGAGCGCAAGGCGGATATGTTCCACAAGCGCACCATCAAGCAGCAGCGCAGCGTAGATTCTGTGGATACCGCCAGCGAAGCCCTTGCTGTCTGCATCGGAGAAAAAGCCTGCGTCGATCTCGACTTTATGGCCTCCCTCATGGGCGGCAGCGAGAAAATCCCGCAGATCGTTGAGGATTTGAAGGGCGTCATTTACAAGGAACCCAACAGTGGCCCGTTTGACTTGGAGGACGGCGGCGAGCATTGGGCGAAGGGCTGGCAGACGGCGGACGAATATCTCTCCGGCAACGTCCGGCAGAAGCTCCGTACCGCGCAGCGCGTGGCAGCGCGCGACCCATTCTTCGCCGGGAATGTGGACGCCCTGATTGCTGCCCAGCCGAAAGACCTTGAGGCCAGTGAAATCGAAGTGCGGCTGGGTGCGACATGGCTTGACAAGAAGTACATCGAGCAATTCATGTACGAAACCTTTGAAACGCCCCGCTATCTGCGCGGACAGATCGAGATCAGCTATGTCCCGTACACCGCAGAATGGCAGGTTTCCCGCAAGAGCATGGTGCGCTACAACGATGTGGCGGCGTTCACCACCTACGGCACAGACCGCGCCAGCGCCTACCGGCTGCTGGAGGATGCGCTGAACCTCCGCGATATTCGCATCTACGATACCATTGAGGACGCAGACGGACGGGAGCGCCGTGTCCTCAACGCCAAGGAAACCACCCTTGCCGCGCAGAAGCAGCAGCTTATCCGGGATGCGTTCAAGGACTGGATTTGGAAAGACCCGGAGCGGCGCGAAACGCTGGTACGGCAATACAACGAGGAAATGAACAGCACTCGTCCCCGCGAGTATGACGGCAGCCACATCGTTTTCTCCGGTATGAACCCGGAAATCACCCTCCGGGAGCATCAGAAAAACGCCATCGCCCATGTGCTGTACGGCGGGAATACGCTGCTGGCACACGAAGTTGGCGCGGGAAAAACCTTTGAAATGGTAGCCTCTGCGATGGAATCCAAGAGGTTGGGACTGTGCCAGAAATCCATTTTTGTCGTGCCAAACCATCTGACGGAACAGTGGGCATCCGAATTTCTGCGGCTCTACCCTTCGGCCAATATCCTTGTCACTACCAAGAAGGACTTTGAAACCCACAACCGCAAGAAATTCTGCGCCCGTATCGCCACCGGCGACTATGACGCCGTTATCATCGGCCACAGCCAGTTTGAGCGTATCCCCATCAGTCCGGAGCGGCAGGAACAGCTCCTTCACCAGCAGATTGAGGAAATCACCGATGGTATTCAGGATACCAAGCTCGCAGGCGGCAACAGCTTCACCATCAAGAGCTTGGAGCGCACGAAAAAGGGGCTGGAGGCGCGGCTGAAAAAGCTGCAAGCCAGCGACCGCAAGGATGATGTGATTTACTTTGAACAACTTGGCGTAGACAGGATGTTTGTGGACGAGTCGGACAATTATAAAAATCTTTTCCTCTATACGAAGATGCGCAATGTGGCAGGGCTTTCCACCACCGATGCGCAGAAATCCTCGGATATGTTCTCCAAGTGCCGCTACATGGATGAGCTGACCGGCGGGCGCGGCGTGGTGTTTGCCACCGGCACCCCGGTTTCCAACTCCATGACAGAGCTTTACACCATCCAGCGCTATTTGCAGCATGACCGGCTGCAAGAGATGGGTATGGGACACTTCGATTGCTGGGCAAGCCGCTTTGGAGAAACCACCACCGCGCTGGAGCTTGCCCCGGAGGGGACAGGCTACCGGGCAAGGACGCGCTTTGCAAAGTTTTTCAACTTGCCCGAATTGATGAATCTGTTCAAAGAGGTCGCCGACATCAAAACGGCGGATCAGCTCCACTTGCCCACGCCGGAGGTTGCGTATCACACCATCGCCACCAAACCCACGCAGATCCAGCAGGACATGGTAAAAGCCCTCTCGGAACGAGCGTCCAAGGTACACAGCGGTGCGGTCAGCCCGGATGTGGACAATATGCTCAAAATCACCTCGGACGGACGCAAGCTGGGGCTTGACCAGCGCATCATCAATCCCATGCTCCCCGACGAGGAAACCACCAAGGTCAATCAGTGTGTGGCGAATATTCTCCAATACTGGCGCAACGGCGAGGCAGATAAGCTGACGCAGCTTGTGTTCTGCGACATTTCCACGCCAAAGACCGCTCCCTCGCAGCGGGCGGCAAAGGCTTCCCCCGGTACGCTGGACAGCCCGGAAATCCGTGCGCTGGAGAGTGCAATTCCGTTGGAAGAAAGCTCTGACACGCCGTTTACGGTCTATGAGGATGTGCGTCAAAAGCTCATAGCCGCCGGGATGCCCCCGGAGCAAATCGCGTTCATCCACGATGCCAACACGGAGGTCAAAAAGCGGGAACTGTTCGCAAAGGTACGCAGCGGTCAAGTGCGCGTCCTGATGGGCAGCACGGCCAAGATGGGCGCGGGAACCAACGTGCAGGATCGTTTGGTCGCACTTCACGATCTGGATTGCCCGTGGCGTCCCCGTGATCTCACACAGCGAAAAGGCCGCATTGAGCGTCAGGGCAATCAGAACAAGCTCGTTCATGTATGCCGCTATGTAACCGAAGGGACGTTTGACGCCTACCTCTGGCAAACGGTGGAAAATAAGCAGAAATTCATCTCACAAATCATGACCTCAAAATCCCCGGTTCGCTCCTGTGAGGATGTGGACGCCACGGCGCTGTCCTTTGCGGAGATCAAAGCGCTATGCGCCGGTGATCCCCGCATCAAGGAGCGTATGGATTTGGACATTGAGGTGTCTAAGCTCAAAATTATGAAGGCAGACCACAACAGCAAGCAATTCCGATTGGAGGACAGTCTGCTGAAATACTTCCCGGAGAAAATCGAAGAACACAAGGGCTTTGTTCGTGGGCTGGAGGCGGATATGCAGACCCTCGCGGCGCATCCGCTCCCGGCAGAGAGCTTTGTCGGCATGGAGATTCGCGGCGACCGGCTCACCGATAAGGAAAACGCCGGTGCCGCGTTGCTGGACACCTGCAAGGAGGTCAAGGGCAAAGACCCGGTACAGATCGGCAGCTATCGCGGCTTTACCATGTCCGTTGCTTTTGATTCCATGTGGAAAACGTACACGCTGACGCTGAAAGGCCAGATGACCCATCGCGTTGAACTCGGTTCGGATGCCAGAGGCAACCTTGTCCGCATTGAGAACGCGCTGGATAAAATGCAGGAGCGTTTGCGCAGCGTTCAGGAGCAGCTTGAAAACCTCTATAACCAGCAGGCAGCGGCAAAGACCGAGGTTGGTAAGCTGTTCCCGCAGGAGCAGGAGCTGGCCGTGAAAACGGCGCGGCTCATTGAGTTGGATATGGAGCTGAATCTGGACGGCAAGGGACAGCCACAGCCTGAGCAAGCGATTGCAAAATCGGCGCGGCCTTCCGTTCTGGACAGGTTGAAAGCGCCGCCTGTTCATGGCGCACCGGAAAAGCCCCACAAGAAAGAAATGGAGGCACGATGATGAAAAATATTCCTGTTTACAAGCACACGGCGGCCTACGCCAGAGAGCATGACGAGCTTGCGGCCTACCGTGCATCCAATCAGGTGAACGTAGCCTGCAAGGAAGCTATCGAAGCCACCATCCGCGACCACTACCGGGATAACCGGCTGGATACAGCGGCAGTCGATCAGGTGGTGCAGCAGTTTGGCTATGACCGCGCATTTCATATCCTTGCCATCACCGTCTGTCAAGCGGAATGGGACAGACGCTATTCTCCCGACAACAGGGCTTGGGCAAACGCCATGTCCATCCCCGCCAATCCCGACGCATGGGGTACTGACCGCAACTGCTATCTGGCCGTCAGCAGCCATCCCGGTTTGGTCGATCTGTTTCTCAGCCAGACCCGCAAAGCCTACGCGCAGGAGCAGCAGAAAACCTCTGTCCGGGATATGCTGAAAAAGCTGCCTGAAACAACTTCGCCGAAAATTTCGGCGAAGTCCAAATCCCCGGAGCGTTGAGCGATGGCAAAGCGCAAACGGGACATTCAGCTTAAATTCCGCGTTACACCGCAGGAGCGGGAAATGATTGAAACGAAGATGGCGCAGTTCGGCACCACCAACATGGCGGCATATCTCCGCAAGATGGCGATTGACGGATATGTGGTAAAGCTCGATCTTCCGGAGCTGCGGGAGCTGGTGTCGCTGCTTCGGTATTCCAGCAACAACCTCAACCAACTCACCCGCCGCGCCCACGAAACAGGCCGCATCTACGAAACCGATCTGGAGGACATTCAGCAAAGTCAGGAACGGATATGGACGGCGGCAGAGAAAATCGTTTCCTCGCTGGCGGCACTGAAATAAGTCGCAGGGGCGGCGGAATGACCGCTGCCCCTGCCCGTACAAAAGCAAAAGCCCCGACGCAAAACAGCATCGGAGCTTCTACGGTTCCAGATTATTTTCATCGAATAACGGCGAGGCAAAAAAGCTGCTCAGATCGATCTCCAATCCCTGACAAAGCTCGTGTATGATCCGCAGCTTCATGGATGGGTATGCGCAGTTCACAAGATTGCCGATGGTGGACTTCGGTACGCCGCTTTTCATATAAAGCTGATACTGCGTCATGCCGCGCTCCTGCATCAGCTCGACCAAACGCCTGCTGACGGCTTCATTCAACTGCAAGTACCACACCTCCCGTCCCTGTAACTGTACCAACATTATATTTCCCATCTGGAGCAAATTAGTTCAGGTAGCTGTACTAAAGAAGGATTATGTGATATGGTTAGATGTCGGGCAAAAGGCGAAAACTATTCGTATGACTTTGCCGCATCCTTGCAAAACACCGATGAGCAAAGTAATCTAATATCAGAAAGAGATTTGACCGCTTGGAAAGGAGCTGCGGAACGTATGCTGACAAACGAAATTGTGCTGAAGGTATTTTCTGACTACCTCAACCGCGATACGGATTTTGAAGTTGTCCTGACCAGCAAAGGCTACACGGTCATGGGTTTTGACAACCACCGTCAGGACTGGAACACCGTGGACTTTTGCCCTACGCCCGAAGATTTGTTGGATTCTCTGCTGGATGCCTATGAGAATTTCCGCATGATGGAGATTACGGGTGGAGATCGTGATCTGACCGAAAAGGAAGAAGCAAAGCTCGCCAAAGAGCGTGACGCGCTGACCGCACTTTGTGAAAAGGAGGCCGCAAAATGTTCATCCTGAAAATTCTCTTTGCGCCGCTGTCGCTTATCCTGTCCCTGTTCGTTTGGCTGTGCGCGGGGCTGCTGTCCTGTTCCGGCTTCGTGTTCAAGCTGGCAAGCGGACTGCTCTCCCTGCTGGCTTTCGCCGTGCTGATTACCTACTCCGTAAAGAACGGCATCATCCTCCTTGTGCTGGCGTTTCTGATCAGCCCGATGGGACTTCCGATGCTGGCTGTGCAGGGACTTGGCAAGCTGCAAGACGTGAACTCTGCCATGAAAAACTTCATTCATAGTTAAAGTGCAAGCCGGGGCGAACGCCTCGGCTTGCTTTTCTAAAATCCCTGTTTACTTTTTTGCTAATCTCGGATATAATATTAGCAAGAAGGAAGTGATAACATGACCGCCTACGACCGGCTTGATCTGCTTTTTCAGCAAAACAATGGGATCGTCAAAACCGCGCAGGTTTTGGAAATCGGTATTGCCAAGTCCACGTTTTACGCCTACGCTAAGCAGCGCGGCGTGGAGCAGGCAGCGCACGGCGTTTATGTTTCGCCCGACGCATGGACGGACGCCATGTACCTGCTGCACCTTCGCTGTGCGCAGGCCGTATTCTCCCATGAAAGCGCATTGTTTTTCCATGACCTGACCGACCGGGAGCCGAGTCCGTATTCCATCACGGTCAAGACTGGCTACAATCCCGCCAGTCTGCAAGCGGATGGCATCAAGGTCTACACCATCAAGAAAGAATTGCATGACGTGGGAATCGTCACGATGAACACGCCGTTCGGGAATCCCGTTCCCGTCTATGATATGGAGCGTACCATCTGCGACCTGATCCGCAGCCGCAGCGGGATCGAGATGCAGACCTTTCAGGACGCGCTCAAGCAATACGCAAAACGAAAAGACAAGAACTTACGGAAACTGATGCGCTATGCGCAGATGTTCCGTGTTGAAAAACTGCTTCGGCAGTATTTGGAGGTACTCTTATGATTAAGACTGCACGGCAGCTCAAAGACCTGATCCGCAATCTCTCCAAGGACAAAGCCGCAGATGCACAGATTCTGATGCGCAATTACATGATGGAGCGCTTTCTGGAGCGCATTTCTCTTTCGGAGTACCGGGACAAGTTCATTCTCAAGGGCGGGATGCTGGTGGCTGCCATGGTCGGGCTTGACGCCCGCTCAACGATGGACATTGACGCGACCGTAAAGGGTGCGACGGTCGGCATCGAAGAAGTAGAGAATATGATCGCCTCCATCATCTCCGTACCGGTGGACGATGGCGTGGAGTTCCGGTTGAAGCGCATTTCCGAGATCATGGACGAGGCTGAGTATCCGGGCATCCGCGTCAGCATGGAAACGGAGTTTGACGGCGTGATAACGCCGCTCAAGATCGACATTTCCACCGGCGACGCCATCACGCCCCGCGAAGTGCGTTACAGCTTCAAGCTGATGCTGGAGGATCGTTCCATTGAAATTTTGGCGTACAATCTGGAAACTGTTCTGGCTGAGAAGCTGGAAACTGTCGTGTCCCGCGCTACCACCAACACCCGCATGAGAGATTTCTATGATCTGCACATTCTGAGCCAGCTCCACGGCCAGAGCATCGTCCCAGCCGATCTCCGTGCGGCGCTCATTGCAACGGCCAGGAAACGCGGTACAGAGAAGTATCTTGCCGACGCGCCTGCGGCCTTTGATGAAGTCGAGGCCGACTCAAATATGGAAAAGCTGTGGCGGGCTTATCAGAAGAAGTTCTCCTATGCTGCCGACCTGTCGTGGCATACGGTCGTGGAATCCATCCGCAGTCTATATAGATTAGCGCGGGCTGAATAATATGGGAAACGGTAATAAGGTCTGCCCGAACTGCGGCAGAAAGATGAAGCAGCAGTTCATAGGCTTGCAGCATTGCAAATGCGGCATGAGCTGGAAAAAGGACGAAGGCTTTTTCGAACGCACCCCTGATATGATCTTTGCTCTGGAACGACGAACCATTGGAGGAAAGGTAAAACAGGTTCCGATTATCCGCTATCAATCCGATAAATGAAGAATAAAACGGTCTGCTTCGGCAGGCCGTTTTGCTTTTCAAGGAGGTGAACACCCATGGCAACCACGCGCCTGATGCCCCTGCACACCGGCAAAGGCCGCACGGTGGGACAGGCCATCAGCGACATCATCGACTACACCGAAAATCCGCAAAAGACGGACGGCGGCAGGCTGATTACGAGCTGGCAATGCGACAGCAGGATCGCCGACGTCGAGTTTCTTTTCACCAAGAATCAGTACATTCAAAAGACCGGCAGAGTGCGCGGCGAGGATAATGTGATTGCCTACCATCTGCGGCAATCCTTTGTCCCCGGCGAGATCACACCGGAGGACGCGAACCGTTTGGGCTGTGAGCTGGCCAAGCGCTTCACCAAAGGCAATCACGCCTACATTGTCTGCACCCATATTGACAAAGCCCATATTCACAATCATGTGATTTGGAACTCCACCGCGCTCAGCCAGACCCGAAAATTCCGAAACTTTTGGGGTAGCAGCCGCGCCGTGCGGCGGCTCAACGATACCATCTGCATCGAGAACGGCTGCTCCATCGTGGAGAATCCGAAGCGCCACGGCAAGAGCTACAACAAGTGGCTGGGCGACAAAAAGAAGCCCTCCCACCGGGAGCGAATCTGCACAGCCATTGACGATGCGCTGACACAAAAGCCCGATAGCTTTGAAACGCTGCTGGAGCTGCTGCGGCAGGCCGGGTATGAGGTCAAGGGCAAAAAAGTCCCATCCCTGCTGGGCGGCGAACAGAAAAAGTTCATTCGCATGGATACCCTCGGTGACGGTTATACTCCCGCAGATCTCCGCGCGGTGATTGCAGGTGAAAAGGCGCATACGCCGCAAAAGAACGCCGCCGCGCCGGTCAAACCGGAAAAGCGCAGCGGGAATCTGCTGGTGGACATTCAGGCAAAATTACGCGCTGGCAAGGGTGCCGGTTATGCGCGTTGGGCGACGTTATTTAACCTGAAACAGATGGCACAGACGGTGGTCTATCTGCAAGACCATGAGCTGTTAGATTATGCTGTTCTCTCAGAGAAAGCGGCGGCAGCGTCCGCTCACTTTAACGAGCTTTCCGCAAGGATCAAGGCTGCGGAAAAGCGCATGGCCGAGATTGCCGTGCTGCGGGAGCATATCGTGGGTTATGCCAAGACCCGCGACACCTACGTTGCCTATCGCAAGGCCGGGTACTCCAAGAAATTTCTTGCAGAGCATGAAAGCGAGATCACGATCCACAAGGCCGCAAAGAACTATTTTGATGGACTGGGCTTCAAGAAGCTGCCCACCATCAAGGCGCTGAATACCGAGTACGCCGAGCTGCTGGCGGAGAAGAAAGCGGCCTACGCCGACTACCGAAAAGCCCGTGAAGAAATGAAAGAGCTGCTGACGGCCAAGGCCAATATCGACCGTATTCTGGAGTTGGATAAGGAGCTGGAGGAAGCGAATGAACGACGGGAAAAAGAGGCGGAGCAGCGCTGAGCTGCCCGCCCACAAGCGATTTGAAAAATCGCGCAGCCGATGGATTTATCCATCGTTCCAGAACACAAAACTTGTGTTCTGCGGGGATTGGGGCAGCGCCCCAACAAGCATGAAACAGGCGGGTTCCGTGTGAACGGAATCTGCCTGTTTTCGCAAAGTGGGTACCGCTTTGCATTGCTTGCCAGTTTCTTGTTCCCGTTCGTAACCCCTCTGAAGCCGTGGTTTTCGATGCCGCATATAGCGTAACGCTTCGCCTCGCACGCGGCCGGTTGACCGTGTCTGCGTCTGCGCCTCGTCGTACCCGAACTGCGCGACATGGCACTCTGCCTCTGCGGGAACGTCCCTGATTTTTTCTGTAGCAGCTTGCATTCGTGCCGAAAATTGACTTTCAGGCGTAAATCGTGTAAACTATATTAGTACATTAGTCACTGCTAACCAAAAAAGGAGGGCATCCAATGACAAGCGAATACATGAACAACCTCTATCGGGATCTGCTCTCCAATTCACCGCAGACCGTAACGATCCCGATTCCTTCTGATATGGGAACCGGACAAATTGCGCAGGTGGTGACAAAACAGGGTGCCGTTGTTTCAGACTGGAAGATGAATTATTTTTCTGACATGAATGTGCGCGGGATTAACAGCGAGGACTATATTCAAATGCTGTTCTGCCTGAACGACGGCGTGTCGTGGAATATTGCAGGCAGCAGAGAGGGCGCTTGTCTTGCAAAGGGAGAATCCTGCATTTACCGTGGACACGGGAAAATGGAGTCTCTCTGTTATGCGCAAAACAGCGACTTCTATTTTAAGAACATCAAAATTCCCGTTCCATATTTCAAACGTTTATTACAGGACTACTTCGAGGATGGCGAGATTACCGTCTATGAAAAGAAACTGCTGACCGGAATTTCAAAGGTGAGCATAACGCCCTATATGGAGCATATTTTCGCAGAGTTACAAGACTTTACACATTATCGGGGTGGGCTTGGGTATCTGTTTCTGGAAAGCAAAATCCACGAATTGCTGTCAGTATATTTGAGCGAAGTGTTGGAGCTGCGAATCCTCTCGCCGGAATACTGCTGCATATCAAAAAGTGAACGTGATTGCATCATCGAGGCAAAGAGAATCATTGACAGCGAGCTTGCCTTTGCGCCAAGCTGTGAAGGACTGGCAAGGCAGGTTCAAATCAGCGTCTCTAAATTATCAAGGGGATTCTCCATGATGTACGGCATTTCGGTTCATGCGTATGTTATTGAGCAGCGGTTAGAGCGAGCCGCAGGATTGTTATTGGAGAGCAATATGAACATTGGGCAGATAGCGGTTCTTGTGGGTTATACAAAGCCCAGCAACTTTTCTGCTGCATTTAAGAAAAAGTATGGAGTTATGCCAAAAGATTATCGAGAGGCCAGCCGAATCAAATAGGTGCTTTGCATACCCAAAATAAATACCGATTTTGGGTAGAATGAAATTGCTTTTGGGTTGGATATTGGGCATGAAATTGCTAAAATGCGTGGTGTGGTTAGAACACTCTAACCACACCACATTTTCATTTTCTCAGAGGAGGATACTGGTATGAGTTCCCAGAAAAAAAGTTCCCGGCTTGAGGGAAAAGATTTAATTACTATCGGCATCTACACCGTCATCTATGTCGTGATTGTTATGCTGGTGGCGATGCTTGGCTTTATCCCCATTTTTATTCCGCTGATGGCGGTACTGTGCCCTTTGATTGGCGGCATCCCCTATATGCTGTATGTTACAAAGGCTAAAAAATTCGGGATGACTGCAATCATGGGTTTCCTGATTGGCCTAATCATGGTGTTCTTCGGCAACGGCTATCTTACTATGGTAACTGGTCTCGTTGGCGGCCTGTTGGCCGACGTGATCCTGAAAAAGGCGGACTACAAAAGTGCAAAGAGTACAGTTCTTTCCTGCGGCGTGTTCAGCATCTGGGTGTTTGGCAACTTTGCTCCCATTTTCCTGAACCGTGAAAGCTATATGGTAATGTTGACTGAAGGATACGGCGCTGAATATGCAGCTACCCTTAATACATATATGCCTATGTGGATTGCGCCTATTCTGCTGGTTGCCTGCTTTGTGTTTGGCCTTGTCGGAGGTGTGATTGGGAAAGCCATTTGCAAAAAGCACTTCCAGCGTGCCGGTATTGCATAATGGCGCGGGAAATTCTGCTCAGCAAAAAAACAGAACAAGGGTTACGGCTCGATCCGCGTACAAAACTGTTGCTCATCTTCATCATAAGCATTTTTGTCATGGGTGGAACAGGCGGAGAAGCTATGGGGCTGATCCGCCTTGTTCTTTGTACGGTTCCGGCTATATTGCTGCTTACCTCGAAACAATGTGCAAAAGCTGTGGGCTATATTGCTGTGTTTTCTGCTTTTTATGCTGTTCAAATTTATGTTTTGCCGCACCTTACGGGAATATTGAATTTCCTCGTTCTGTTTACAACAGGATTCTTCTGCCGAATCCTTCCCAGTGTTGCGATTGCTGCCTATGCAGTGAAAACAACAACGGTCAGTGAATTGATTTCCGGCATGGAAAGAATCCATATGCCTAAAGAAGTGACGATCCCCTTAACGGTCATGTTCCGCTTCTTTCCAACTGTCTTTCAGGAGTCAGAAGCAATCAGTGACGCTATGAAAATGCGTGGGATTAAACTTGGAGGGAAAAAATCTTCAAAAATATTGGAGTATAAGCTGATCCCGATGATTACCTGCTCCGTGAAAATCGGTGAGGAACTTTCCGCTGCGGCAATTACCCGTGGCCTCGGCGCTCCTGTCAAACGCACAAACATTTGCCAGCTTAAATTCAATTTTGCCGATGTGGTGCTGATCTTGTTTTGTTGCTTTGTAGTGTTTTGGGCGATTGCTTCCCCGATAATTTCCGCAGGAGGGATTTTGCCATGATAGATTTTCAAAATGTTTCTTTTTCTTATGGTGAAGAATCCAGCGGCGGAGGGATTAGAAATGTCAATCTCACCATAAACACAGGGGAATTTGTTTTACTCACGGGAGAATCCGGCTGTGGGAAAACAACGATTACCCGTTTGGTAAACGGGCTGGTGCCTCATTATTACGAAGGTAATTTAGAGGGCGATGTCCTTCTGGACGGAAAAAGCGTATCAGATACGCCGCTTTATGACTTGGCTGCTATGGTGGGATCTGTATTTCAGAATCCCAAAAGTCAGTTTTTCAACGTGGATACGGATAGTGAATTAGCCTTTGCCTGTGAAAATTTAGGCTATCCCCAGGAAGATATCCTGAAAAGGATTGACCGTACAGTTTCCGATTATCATATTGAAGATTTGATGGGGCGAAGCGTGTTTGCTCTGTCCGGGGGCGAAAAGCAAAAAATAGCCTGTGCTTCATCAAGTGTATTGCTACCGGGAATTATGGTCCTTGACGAACCATCTTCTAATCTGGATATGGCTGCTATTGATGACCTGCGGCAGGTCTTGAGCCTCTGGAAAAAGCAGGGCAAAACAATTCTGATTGCAGAACACCGCCTTTACTACCTTCACGATCTTGCAGATCGTGTGCTGTATGTAAAAGATGGGGAGATTGAACGGGAATACACGCCTGCTGAATTTGACAGTTTATTGGATAGCACTCGAAAAGAAATGGGGCTGCGGCCGTTTTCTCTCTCGAAGTTGAAACCCGCGAATCAGTATCAGGCGCATACAGCTAAACTGATGGAATTTCAAAATTTCTGCTTTGCGTATAAAAAGCGGGAACCGGAAAGCCTCCATATTCCGAGTGCTGAACTGCCTGTTGGAGAAACGATTGCCATTATCGGCCTGAATGGCGCTGGAAAATCTACTTTGGCCCGCTGTATTTGCGGACTGGAAAAGAAGTGTGGCCTTTTGCAGGTTGACGGGAAAACCCTTGATTGGAAAGCCCGGCTCAAACATTGCTACATGGTAATGCAGGATACCAGCCATCAGCTATTTACCGAAAGCGTGATGGATGAAGTGCTTCTGAGCATGGACAACGAGGATGAAACTGTTGCAGATGAAATCCTTAAACAGTTTGATCTGCTGGAATATAAAGACAGGCACCCGCTTTCTCTTTCCGGCGGGCAAAAACAGCGGGTAGCGATCGCGTCTGCCATTGTGAGTAACCGGGAGATCATTGTGTTTGACGAACCAACCAGCGGGCTTGATCTCAAACATATGCGGGAAGTTGCGCGGAGTTTGAAGTCACTCGCGGATCAGGGCAAAACGCTTCTTGTTATTACGCATGATCCGGAGTTGGTGATGGCGGGATGTTCGTATGTAGTCCATATGGAAAAAGGGCAAATAAAAGAAAGCTATCCATTGGACGAATCCGGCAGTAAAAAGGTTTTGGATTTTTTCCGAATCCGCCAGTGAATTTTAGAAATTATGAATGTCAGAGCCGCCTTGACTGGACAGAAAGATAATGATAAGAGGCCGCTTTACTTTGGCGGCCTCTTGTTTTTGAAGCACAGACAGTACGGCTCAATATAAGGAGGGCTTATGTTCAAAAAAATCTTTGAGTACGCAGGGCCATATAAGAAAAATATGTATGTGGCCACGGTCGTTGTACTGGTCAGCGTTCTTATGGGCGTCCTGCCTTTTGTGCTGGCTTATCAGGTGATCGCGCCGCTGGTCATGGGTGAATCTATTGAAGCATCCTTTATCATTTTGCGCGTGGTTCTTGTCTTGGTGTGTCTGGTGCTGCAAGCCCTTTTCTATGGCTGGGGGCTGAATCTTTCTCACAAAGCCGCTTACGACACGCTGCTCCGTCTGCGGACGGCACTTCAAAAACGGTTTGAAAAGCTACCCCTTGGTGTCATTCAGGATAAAGGCACCGGCACAGTCAAAAAGCTGTTCGTGGATGATGTAGACAGTCTGGAAGTTTTGCTGGCTCACTCCATGCCGGAGGGAATTGCAAACCTGATGATCCCTATTGCGGTTTATGTGGCAATGTTCTTTGTGGATTGGAAACTGGCGCTTCTGTCGCTGGCATCCATTCCGATCAGTCTGATTGCCATGATGACGATGTATTCCGTTGGCATGAAGAAAATGGGGCCTTACTACATGGCCGGGCAAAAGATGAACAATACCATTATTGAGTACATTAACGGTATGGAAGTTGTCAAGGTATTCAATAAGGACGCAGATTCCTATGAGCGGTTCCGCAAAGATGTATCAGATTATCGGGACTATACTCTGGCGTGGTACAAGGCGGCGTGGCCGTGGATGGCAATTTACAGCAGTCTGCTTCCATGCACCATTATTCTGACTTTGCCTGTTGGCGCATGGTTCGTTCTCTCTGGCTGGTCTACTCTGCCTAATTTGATCTTGGTACTGTGTCTTTCTTTAAGTATTGGTATGCCGCTGCTGAAATCTCTCGGTTTCCTGCCTACCATGCCCCAGCTTAACTATAAAATTTCTGCATTGGAGCAGGTGTTGGATGCGCCGGAGCTCCAGCAGACAGAAGATGCGTTCCACGGGAAAGATGACACCATTACTTATGACCATGTTTCTTTCGCTTATCAGACCACACAGCCCGGCCCGGATGGAAAGCCTGTTGTAATTGAGGATGAAGTTCTCCATGACATTTCCTTTACGGCAAAAGCTGGACAGAAAACAGCCCTTGTTGGTGAATCTGGCTCCGGCAAGAGTACATTAGCGAAACTGCTGATTCACTATTATGACCCACAGAAAGGCAGTATTTCCATCGGTGGGCAGAAACTATGCGATATGAGTCTTGAAGCACTCAACAGCCGTATCTCCTATGTGGCACAGGATCAATACCTGTTCAATACCTCTCTGCTCGAAAACATTCGGCTTGGTCGGCTGAACGCAACGGATGAAGAAGTGGTGGAGGCCGCAAAGAAAGCTCAGTGTATGGAGTTCCTTGAGAAACTTCCGCAGGGTATTCATTCGATGGCTGGTGATGCAGGAAAAATGCTCTCCGGCGGTCAGCGCCAGCGTATTTCTCTGGCAAGGGCAATCTTAAAGGATGCTCCTATTGTGGTGCTTGACGAGGCAACTGCCTATGCCGATCCTGAAAACGAAGAAAAGATGGAGGCCGCTATTGCAGAGCTTGTAAAAGGTAAGACCCTTGTGGTTATTGCACACAAATTACCAGCCATTATGAACGCAGATCAGATTTGTGTTATGGATCACGGAAAACTGGTTGCAACGGGCAGACATCAAGAGCTGATCCAGTCCTGCCCTGAATATCAAAAGTTGTGGAAAGCGGCACAAGACAGCGCCGAGTGGAAAGTACACACTGCAAAGGAGGGAAAATAAATGTTTGCTTTGTTTTCAAGAATATTGAAACTTTCCGGCCGTTATAAGAGCCGTATTCAGGGCGCATTTGTTTGTGCGTTTCTGGAATCCATTCTGTCCAAAATGCCGATTTTTCTGGCCTTTGTGGTTTTGAGTGGATTTGCAAACAAGACCATTACCGGGCAGACTTGCCTTTATGTGGGACTTGGCCTTGCCGCTATTGTGCTGGTTCAGATGCTCGTCCATTATCTTAGTGACAGCCTGCAAAGTGCAGCGGGATATTTGATGTTCGCTGACAAGCGTATCGAATTGGGCGGCCATCTGCGGAAACTTCCGATGGGATATTTCACTTCCGGCAATATTGGCAAGATCAGTTCTGTCCTCAGTACCGACATGGTGTTCATTGAAGAAGTCGCTATGAGTACGCTGGGAAACATGATGAGCTATCTGCTGTCCTCGCTGGTTTTGCTGGCGTTCATGCTTTATCTGAATTGGCAGCTTGGCTTGATCGCTGCGATAGTTACTATTTTGGCATGGCTGGTATCTAAGGGAATGAACAAAGTTTCCCTACGAGAAGCAGCAGGCCGTCAGGAGCAGAGTGAACGGCTGACCGATGCGGTGCTGTCTTTTGTGGAGGGCATTGGTGTTATTAAGAGCTATAACCTGCTTGGAGAAAAATCCGAAGAACTGTCCGGCAATTTCAAGCGTTCCAGAAATACATCGCTTGACTTTGAACGAAAAATGACCCCGTGGACAATGGGGCTGAATATCCTTTACGGTATTGGTATTGCGGCAATTTTCGGCCTGTCTATTGTGTTGGAACAGAGCGGTGCGCTTTCTTTGGCTTATGTGTTGGGTGTTCTGCTATTTGTATTTGATCTTTTTGGCCCGTTGAAGGCTCTCTATGGAGAAGCATCCAGACTAACCGTTATGAACGCTGCCCTTGATCGTATTGAAGCGGTATTGGATGAACCGGAACTTTCCGACAACGGCAAGCAGCATATTCCGGCTCAGGCACAGCCGGGACAGCCGGAAGTCCTGTTCAACGATGTTACATTTGCTTATCAGGATAAAGAGGTTCTGCATCATATCAGTTTTGCCATGAAGAAAAATTCTATGACAGCGCTGGTTGGACCGTCCGGTAGCGGTAAGTCCACCATTGCAAACTTGCTGGCGCGACTTTGGGATGTAAAATCCGGCAATGTGACGATAAGGGGCGTGGATATTCGCAATGTACCTCTGTCGGAATTGATGGATCAGATCAGCATGGTATTCCAGCGCGTGTATCTGTTTCAGGACACCATTTACAACAATATCATCATGGGAAAGCCGGATGCCACGGAAGAAGAAGTCTATGAGGCTGCAAAAAAAGCCCGCTGCTATGATTTTATCATGGCGCTGCCAGATGGATTCCAGACAGTCATCGGTGAAGGCGGCGCTACTCTGTCCGGCGGCGAAAAGCAAAGAATCTCTATCGCCCGCTGCATTTTGAAGGACGCACCGATTGTCATTTTGGATGAAGCGACTGCAAGTGTTGATACCGATAATGAAAGCTATATCCAGGAGGCAATCAATGAACTGGTAAAGGGTAAAACATTGCTTGTGATTGCACACCGCCTGAATACCATCCGTCAGGCAGATCAGATTTTGGTGATCTCCGATGGACGGATCAGCGAACAGGGAACCCATGACGAGCTTATGGCAAAAGCCGGGATTTATCAGGATTTTGTAAATATCCGTAAAAAGTCCTCCGGCTGGAGCCTTGCATAAAGGAGACAATAGTGAAGATTCATGCGTCCGGAGAGGATTATCTGGAGGCTGTGCTGGTTCTTCAAAAGAATCACGGTGCTGTCCGCTCTATTGATGTTGCACGGCGTGTTGGAGTTTCAAAAGCCAGTGTAAGCTATGCGGTGTCGGCTTTGCGTGAAGGGGGCTTTTTAACGGTAGATAGTGATTACGTTTTGCATTTGACCGAAACAGGCCGGAATGTTGCCGAAAAAATTTATGAGCGGCATCAGTTCTTTACAGAGCAATTTATCGCAGCTGGCGTTGACCCTGAAATTGCAGAGCGAGATGCTTGCCGGATTGAACACGCCATCAGTCAGGACACCTTTGAAAAGATCCGGGATGCACACAAACAGGAAAAATAGGATACTAATGCCCGTCGTTCCAACTGTGCGGACAAGAGCAGCCAGTGGGGAAAATATAAGCCCGCTGGCTGCTCTACATGAAAGACAATCATCGGCCCTTTTGTTTTCCCCTGTACATCACTTCAGCTTATCTGCGCTCATGCACAGGTCTATGTACCGTTGCGACTCTTCTTCACCCTTTCCTGCAAAGTAATCAAGAACGCACTTGGCAACGGTCTGCGGCGCTCTATCGTGGAACACGATTCCATCCAGACTGATGTCCATTTCTTCTGAGATCAGCGCAACCGTTTCAAATTTCGGATTGCTCTTGCACTTTTCAATCTCAATGACAGTTCGGGTACACATATTAAGCCGTTCCGCTAATTCGCGCTGCGTGATCTTTTTCTGCTCCCGCTTTTCGCGAAGCTTTTGGGCGAACATGTCAAGAAAGTTCATTGTAAATCACCTCTACTACATTGTAGAGTGAGCCTCAATTCACTTAAATACACATGAAGCTCACATTGAATGAGCCGCAAATCACATTCAGCGAGTTGGAGGTAATTTTATGATGTCACGGATGAACAGGAGATACTGCTAAGGCCGCTCGCGGTCATGTAAAAAAGCATAAGCACCGATTAGCCGTCCACTTCAAAAAGCACGCGGCTATCCCCCAGACGAGCTGCACTCACGAAAGCGAGTTGCAGCTCTCTTTTTATGCGGTTTGGTTCATCCGTAATTTAGCCCCTCCCGGTACAGTATTCGTTACTCATGTTTTCACTCGCACGCAAGGCGCTCGTTCAGGTCATCATGCCTGTTCGAGCGCCTTTTTACGTTTTCCTGTCGGCTGTCGTTCTCCGCCGGTGTTGGTCTGGTTCACCACCCACCCAACACCGAAACGGAGGACATATTATGTTTAACAGAAAGAGCAGCTATGCGCTGAACAAGAAAGACCCCAACGCTATCGTTTACATGGATGCCAACGAAGCCATCATCCGCCTGACCCGCGAGGACTTTGCCAGCGAGAAAGAATTTCTGAAATGGAAAGCCCTGTCGGACGAGGACTATCACGCCTCCGAAAAGGAAGCTCACGTCTATGCCAATCACACGCTTGCGCTGGATGAGCTATCCGAGGAAGCGGCCTCCATTCCTGCCGTGGATGTCTGCATGGAGCAGGCGCATGACCGGGCAGAGGCAATCCACCGCAGCGTCAGAAAGGTCACGCAGATTCGGAAGCACCTGACGGATACGCAGTTCCGTAGGGTGTGGATGTATTTCGTGGATGGGATGACGGTTGATGAGATTGGCGCAGCCGAGGGTGTCAGCCATCAGAATATTTCCAAGAGCATCGGCGCGGCGATGAAGAAAATGAAAAAGCTTTTCCCTGATTGCTGAAAACAGGGTGCAAAAGTGGCCCAAAATCGGCGATAGGTGAAGGGACATTCTCCACGAAGCCTTTCACCGAACGTTGAAAACTGAATAGACCATGATGCAGGCACAAAACCCGCGTGATAGCGGCATAAGGTGCGCCGCCACGACGTTGGCTTCAAGGAGGTGATTCCGGAAAAGCCATCCGAGCGATCTACGCAGCCTTAGACCCGATTCGGCAAATCGGGCGCGATGACAGCGCGGCGGATAATGAAACTTGCTCACGCCCTCCCACAGACTTGAGGGGGAACCCTGCGGTATGCGCCAGCTCTTTGAGGCAGCGGTATCGTGGAGTTATGACAGCCCTGCCAAGGGCGGCCTGCATCATGCCCACTATCCGGGGCGCGTGGCAAATAGGATAGTTCTTCTCAAATGGACAAGCAGAGCGGCTGCGCCGGTATTCGCCATTATGTTATGTGGCTCCAATTCTGCCCGCGCAGCCGCCTCTCAAAGTCAGATACCATGCGCTGACGGCCTTTCCCGTCAGCGCATTCATGTGACCTTGAGGAAACCCACCAAACCGAGAAAGGAGATCGCCATGATGCAGCCAACGCCAAACGAAACCCGAACCCACACGGATGAACTGGTGGACATCCGGAAAGTATCCGTAGACAAAAATCTTCCCAAGGAAGAACGCATTGCCGCCTTTATCCGCCAGATCAAAAATCCTTACCGCTTCCGCTGCGGCGATTTCGTGGTAAACGCCTGCTTTGCCGGGAACGGTGTTACGTTAGAGGAATGTCTGCAAGGCATTTTGCGCTGAGCGACATCCTCGCTTTTTTCCGCAGAGAGTGCTATGATCGGTGTGGAAAAGGATGAAAACCTAATAGCCAGATAACCACTCTTTTCATGCGGGAGCAGTCCGGGAGAAAGGAGTGCTTTTTCATGCCTAAATACAAAGCCACCGCTTACATCCGCCTGTCCTACACCGACGATCATTCCAGTGAGAGCGACAGCGTTTCCAATCAGCGCAAGCTCATTGAAAACTTTGTAGAGCGCAACCCGGATATTGAGGTCGTTTCCGAAAAGATCGACGATGGATACAGCGGCATCATCTTTGACCGCCCTGCGTTCAAGGAAATGATGCAGGATGTCACCGACGGCAACATCAACTGCGTCATCGTAAAAGACCTCTCCCGGCTGGGGCGCGAGTACATCGAAACAGGCCGGTATCTGCGCCGGGTATTCCCGGCCTACGGGGTACGCTTCATCGCTATCACCGACAGCATCGACACCGCCCACGACAGCGGCGATGATCTGACCGTATCGGTCAAGAACATTATGAATGAAGCCTACTGCCGGGACATTTCCATCAAGACCCGTTCTTCTCTGGACGTAAAGCGGCGCAACGGCGATTTCGTCGGTGCGTTCCCGGTGTACGGCTACATGAAAGCCGAGGACAACAAGAATTTGCTCGTCCCTGACCCCTACGCCTCCCGCGTTGTCTGTGACATTTTCCGTATGCGGCTGGAGGGCGCAAGCGCTTCCAAGATCGCGGCAGAACTGAACCGGCTGGGTATTCTCTCCCCGCTGGCTTACAAGAAGAACAATGGCCTACCCTATGCGAAAAAGGGCTATGCGGACAAGGCTAACTGTAAGTGGTCGGCCACCACCATCATCCGCATCTTGCAGGATGAAACCTATACCGGAACGCTGGTGCAGGGCAAGCAGGGCACCTCCAATTACAAGATCAAGCAGATGGAGCAGCGCCCTGCCTCCGAGTGGGTGCGCATCCCGGATGCACACGAAGCGTTGATTGCCCGTCAGGATTTTGAGCTGGTGCAGCGCATCAAGGGACTGGATACCCGGACTTCTCCCAACGAGGACACAGTGTATCTGTTCTCCGGTATCCTGATCTGCGGGTGTTGCGGAAGCCGCATGACCCGCAAGACCAACCGTGCAAACGGCAAGGAGTACCACTACTATTATTGTCCCACCGGCAAGAAAAAGGGCTGCACCCATCCGGTCATGCTGAAAGAAAGCAGCCTGATCGACTGTGTGCGGGACAGCCTGAAAGCCTATATCGGCAATATTGCTTCTCTGGAGGCGCTGCTGACCGGCATTGACCAGACCAGCATCAATCAGGCGCTTGCCAAGGAATACAGCGACCACATCACCGACAACGAGCGCCGGTTGGAGCAGGTGCTGGAGTTCAAGGCACGGCTTTATGAGAGCCTTGTGGGAGGTATGCTTACCAAGGAAGAATACGCTTCCTATAAGGCAAAGTACACCAAGCAGGCCGAGGACATTCGCGAGAGCGTCCGCGTTCTCAAGGAAAAACTCACGGAGGTTTTGGAAAACCGGAGTGAGCGCAACCGCTGGATTTCACAGTTTACGCAGTTCTCCACGTTGGAAACCTTAGACCGCAGGGCGCTCATTCACATGGTACAGAGCATCCGCGTCCGTGGGAAAAAAGAGCTGGATATTACCTTTACCCATGAGGACGAATACAAAAAGGCGTTGCGGCTTTTGGCGCTGGCGGCGCAGCAGAAAGATTACGAACAGAGAAAGGTGGGCTGAGCATGGCAAGAAAAAGCAGAAAAGAAACGGCTGCGGTGGCCGCTCAGGAGGCCGACGCCGCTTGCCGCGCCGCGATCTACGTCCGCCTTTCTGTGGAGGATACCCACACGCACAGCGTATCCATTGAAACCCAGCAGATGATTATTGCCCGCTATCTGGAGCAGTACCCGGAGATCAGCGTGTACGATACCTATATCGACAACGGTGCGACGGGGACAAACTTCCACCGTCCGGGCTTTCAGCAGATGCTCTCGGATATTGAGGCCGGTCATGTAAACTGCGTGATTGTCAAAGACCTCTCCCGTTTAGGACGAAACACCATCGACACCGGCTACTACATCGAACAGTATTTCCGCATCCGTAATATCCGCTTTATTGCGGTCAATGAAAACTTCGATACCGTCGCCCCGGAGGACGCCCATTCCGGTATCATCATTCCGCTGCGGAACATGATAAACGAAGCCTACGCTTTGGACATCGGACGCAAGATCAGGGCGCAGCAGCGGCAGGCCATGAAGGACGGCAAGTTCATCGGTGCGCGTACTCCTTACGGTTATCTGAAAGCGGAGGACGATTGCCACCAGCTTATCATCGACCCCGTTGCCGCCGTTGTAGTGCAGCGGATGTTCCGTTGGGCTTCCGAGGGCGCTGGCCTCAATACCATCGCCGTGCGGCTGAATGAAGCGGGCGTTCTCACCCCCAGCTACTACAAGAAGATGCAGGGCAAGATCGCCCACGAGAATTTGCTTGGCAACGGCAAGTGGCAGACCCGGACTGTTGGCGTCATTCTCCGCTCCGAGGTTTACACCGGCGATTTGGTACAGGGACAGACCAAAACCGTGGATCACCGGCAGGTCAAGGCCGATGCCGAGGAATGGACGGTGGTGCGGGACACCCATGAGGCCATCATCAGCCGGGAACAGTTCGCGGCGGTGCAGGAAATTCTCAATCAGACCGCCAGCCGCGCCAAGGCGCGGGAGGTCAAAGCCTTCACGCCGAATCTTCTCAAAGGCAAGGTGTTCTGCGCCCATTGCGGCGGCAGCCTGCACCGGCAGCGGAATATCCGCAAGAAGTCCGACGATGTGTACTTCTACCATTGTCTGAGCCAGAGCCGAATCAGCAAGGATGCCTGCCCCGGCGTGACCATCCGCGAGGATGCGCTGCTGGATATGCTATCTGAGATGCTGCAAAATGCACTGGATGCCGCATTGGGTCAATATCGACTGTCATTGACGGAGCTTCCGCAACAGGCAGATGACCGCGCCGCGCTGCGGGAGAAAATCAGCAGCCGCAAGCAGGAAATCCAGCGGCTTCGCGGTATCGTGCGGAGCTTATATGAAAACCTCGTCCAAGGTGTTCTTACCAAGGAGGAATATTTCGACTACAAGGAAAAGTACGAAAGCCGCATTGCCGACCTCGCCGTGGAAATGGGACAGTTGGAGGACGGTCTGCGGACGATGGATACGCAGATTGAACAGCACCGGGCGCTGGAACAGGACGCCGCACAAATCAAGACCGACCGTGCGCTGACCGGCGCACTCATCGAGCGGCTGATCGACCGCATTGAGGTATCCCACGACAAGCAGATTACGGTGCGCTATCGCTTCCAGAGCGAGTTTGAAACCTATACGGAGGCACTGAAACAATGCAGAAATATGTAATTGCCCTCTACATCCGCCTTTCCATTGAGGACTACAAGTATGACAGTCTGAGTATCGAAAACCAGAGCCTTGTCCTTCACGAATATGCGGCCTCCATGCCGGAAGCCCTGAACGCAGAGATCACGGAGTTCATCGACAACGGGTACAGCGGCACGAATTTTGAGCGTCCGCAGGTACAGAAACTCATTGAGCTGGTGCGGGCCAATCAAATCGACTGCATCATCGTCAAGGATTTTTCCCGCTTCGGACGAAACAGCATTGAAACCGGCTATTTCATCGAGCGTGTGTTCCCGTTGTTCCACACCCGCTTCATTTCCATCAGCGATGATTTTGACAGCGCGAAATTCAAGGGCGATACCGGCGGCATGGATGTGGCGTTCAAGTACCTCATCAGCGAGTATTACAGCCGTGATATGTCCATCAAAACCAAGAGTGCCAAGTACGCCAAGATGCAGCGCGGTGAGTATCAGAGCAAAATCTGTCCCTACGGCTACCGCAAAAGTGCCGATGGCAGAATGGAGCCTGACCCGGAGGCCGCTACCGTTGTGCAGCTCATTTTCAGCCTCTCCGCAGGTGGCATGAACGCCGCTGCCATCACGCGGGAACTGTTCCGCAGGAACATCCCCACTCCCGGCCAGTACAAAGCGGCGCACGGCAATCACACCCATGATATTTCCCGCTGTCACGGGATTTGGAGTACATCCACTATTCTCCGCATTTTGGAGGATGAACGCTACACCGGCGTATATGTGATCGGCAAGCGGGCGGTTCTCGAAGTAGGCGGCACCAGAAGCCGCCTGAAGGACAGAGAATCGTGGTACATCATCTCCGACCACCACCCGGCCATCGTTGAGAGAGCCGTGTTTGATACCGTGCAGACCAGCCAGCTCCGTTTTTCCCAGCCCAACAAAAAGAAGCGGGACTACCCGCTGAAAGGCAAAGCCTTCTGTGGCTGCTGCGGTCATGCGCTGTCCCGCACCATGCAGAAAACCTCATATTATCACTGCCGCCATTCCGAGGCGGACGTAGAAAGCCGCTGCCACAAGATGCGTCTGAACGCCGCAGAGCTGGAACAAGCGGTATTCCTGACGCTGAAAAAGCAGATGAAAGCCGCCGCGCCACTTGCCCCTGACGGTACGCTCCGGGTGGATGCTTCCGTACCGGAACGCACCGAATATGAGCAGCAGATCGAGGCGCTGCAAGACGGTAAGCGCGCCTTGTATGAACGCTATCTCATGGGCGAGATTGACCTGAACACCTACAAGGCGGAAAAGACCGCGTGTGACGAGCTGCTTTTGAAAACGAAAAACGCCTATGCCGCAGTATTGGCACAGGCGAAGCAGAAACAGGACGAACAGGCACGGCAGGACAGCCGCATGGAAGCGTCCAAGGCAATTTTCGATGCGGACACGCTGACCACCGAGCTGGCCGAGCTGCTGATCGACAGGGTGCTGGTGTACCCCGACAAGCGCATTGAGATCGCATACAAAATCCAGGACATTTTTGATTGAGGTGGCAGTCATGAAAATCGCTTTCTATTGCAGAGTGGGCGGACAGAGCTTCGGTTTTGTCCTCCCCGATGAAGCTGACAAGCTCCGCGAGTTTTTCGCCGAGCATCAGGATAAGCCTGCGCTTGAGAATCCATCAAGCGCAAGCTAAAAATTTTTGTCGTGTGCTTGACATACGGGTGACGCACATCATGGAAGCGAACTTCCGGGCGTCCCATCTGTTTCACAATCGCCTTGAAATGGACGTACAGCGTCTTGAAGCGGACAAACATACCGTTCGAGCGGGTGAAAATCATATTGTACTCGTTGTGCCAGCTGCTTCCGGCGCGCAGATGCATCTCGTTCTGCTTGCGCTTGGCTTCGCGAAGAACATTCAGGGCGGTTACAGTCAGGGTGATGGTGCGCTCTTTGCCGTTCTTTAGCGGCGTGTACATCATTTTGCCCTTGTCAGGCCCGGACGCAATGCGCACAAACTGACGGTACACACGAATAGTCCCCTTCGCAAAATCAATGCAATCCCACGTCAGACCAATCAGTTCGCTCTCCCGCAGACCTGTGAAGAAATCCACATAGTACATCAGATAGAACGGATCATCCTTGGCGATTGCCAGAAAGCGCCGTAGTTCTACATCGGAGAGTGTGTGCATCTCAGCCTTTTCCAGCATGGGCAGTTCGCAATCCTCGGATACGTTTTTGCGAACCATGTCCAAACTTTGTGCTTTGGCCAGCATCCCGTGAACCAGTCCGTGGATGTTGCGGATGCTCTTGGGCGACAAGCCGTTCTGCTGTGCTTTTGTATAGGTGCGCTGAATGTGCAGCGTTGTGAGGTCTTTCAGCTTGATGTGACCGATGTAGGGCACGACGTGCATACGGAAATCACTCTCGTAGTTGTCCATTGTCGAATGACGAATTTTGCCTTCCTTGAAGGTTTTGAGCCATTCCCAGCCCCATTCCTCCAGGGTCAGGTCGGTGCGCTCAATGCAAATGCCCTGCTCAATTTCCGTCATGCGAGCGGCTAACTTCGCTTTTGCCTCGGCTTTCGTCTGACCATACACGGCGCACTGCTTGCCGCTCAGACGATACCGACCTTCCCATAGACCGTTCTTGCGCTGGCGAATGTTTGTTGTTTTTGCCATATTTCCTCCTGCCTCAATCCGACTCAGAAGGAGTACAGGAGTACGCATCGTGTTGCAGTTGTCAAGGTATACACTGCTATTTTACGCCTCCCGTGCGGGAAATGCAAGATGAATTGGATGCTGTATTGATGTTTTTCGTGCTTCATGTATTGATTAGGTGGGGCATAGCTGCGGCAGAGAGTTCTGATTCAGCCATTCTTGAAGCATGGTGCGGTTGATGAGCAGCCGCCGACCAATCCGGAAAGACGGGAAATCCTTCTGGTCAGCCAACTGACAGGCGGTGTTGCGACTGATGTTGAGTTCTTCCGCAAGCTCCTTGACCGTCAAGGTCATCTTGCGATTGCTCTGATTGGGTTTGAGGGCGTGCTGACAGGTTTCGCCGAACAGCGTGAGGTTCATTTTCATCATATATAATAGCTCCTTGGTGCATGTATGTGAAAATAATTCGGACTTTGGAAGAGTGGAACATGAAACTGGAACAGGGGGCGACAAATGCTGAATAGGCGATATGCCTCTCCTTTCCAATGCACTTCTTTTTATGATGATATTTGTTCCATTGTTCCATGTGACTGGAATGTGGGAAAGGACGAGAGTTTGCCGACGCTATACTTGGAACAAGACAGCGGAACCAAGATGCGTTAGAGTGGGAAATTGTCTGCTGGCTTCACAGCGGGAAAGTGATTTGCGCCTGTTTCGACACTGTTCCGGTTGATTTGTTCCGGGTCGCAGTCGCGCTCCCAGCCGCGCTGCTTGCCGTAAAGTGCGTATCGTCTGCTTCCTTGATAGGAATGCCATCCTTTGAGTTCACCGCTGGCAATGGCGTTGTTCACAACGTCGCAGATGTTTCGTGTTTCCCATGCTTGCGGTCTTGTCAGAGTGCCGCTGTGAAGCGCTTCTGCAAAAATCAGGGTGGAGCATACTTGCTTATATGCCGTTTGCTCCATGAAGCCAAGCACTTGACCATCAAGTGTGTTCTCCGGCATAAAGGTGGTTTGTTCCTGCTTCAACTGCTTGGAGGCTTCCTTAGAGAGCTGAAGCGAGTATTCGCCGGAACGATAGATGACCATGATTTCCGCCCACAGTTGATTGAAATAGGCGCGTGATGTCTGTTGGTTAGCAAGGATGTGTACCTCTGCCTTGTCCGGGTCGATGCGGATTGGCAGGAAACGACGATTTCCGCTGCGGTCGTGGGGCAGGAAATCCAGCTTGTTGGAGGTGCCGGCAAAGACACACTGCCGCGGTCTATCCGCCGGGAACTTGTCATAAGGCACTTTGTAAGTATCCTTCTGGCGGCTGAGAAAAGATTTGATTTCTTCCACATTCTTGGCATTGACCGTGGCAATCATCTCGCTCATCTCGATAATCCAATGCCCCATCATGCGGCGATAGATGTTTTCATCGTCGAGCCTCCGCAAATCATCCGAAAACCACTCGTCATTCCCTGCAAGAAAACGGAAGAAGCTGGACTTGCCAGCGCCTTGTCCACCGGTAAGACAAAGCATCATGTCGAATTTATGCCCCGGCTGAAAGATGCGAGTGACAGCACCCAGCATGAATAAGCGCAGCAGCTCTTCATTCAAGTCGCTGACTTCCGCACCGAGAAAGTGATGCAGCGCAAATCGAACACGGGGCGTTCCGTCCCAATCAAGATGATTCAGGTACTCCCGCACAGGGTGATAACCGTTGCTGTTAGCCACCACGCGCAGGGCCGTGAGGATTTTCTTCTCGGACGTGATGCCGTAATGATTCTCAAAAAGCAGTTCGATGAAGGCTAAGTCATCGTCAGTGAAGCAGTTGCCCGCCCGATGCCACGGCATATCACCGACAATGACTATGCAGCCGGTGAACAGGTTTTTGCGGATAGCACCCATCAGCACGGGATCGTTTTCCAGAATCAAGACGCAATTTTCGACGGAACAAGTGATGCTGCCATCCTTGCTGTGTGCAAGACGTGCACGGAGAATAGCTCGTTGCTGAGAAAGCAATGCCTCATTTTCCGCGCTTTTTCCAGCGCGTGCGCCTGTGACTGCTGTAAAGTTACGTTGCAAGGTTACGAACCTCCTTTATGTTTGGATGATGAAGAAATACATCTCCACTATAACTGGTAAAAAGTTTGGCGTTTTTTACGCGATTCGTAAAAAATCAAGAAAAATTTTTGATAGGGCGGTTTGAAATCATTTCATCCTGAATCGTTAGGCGTTCGGTGGAAACATAGCGGCGGGTGTGAGCATTTCATTCTTGATAGCAACCTCCTTTCCGTTCATGCGAAGGGAAATTTATATACCCCTTCACTCTTGAACTGTAAAGAAAAGACCGTTTTGCGACACGATTTGAAGCGGATTGCAAAATTTTTTTCTGGAACTGCTGAAAACAAGAAATCTGGGGAGTGCTACAGCGCTAATTCATCACATTCCTAAGCTGAATATGACAGCATCAACAGGGATTCTAAATTTGGGCATACGAAAACCCTGCTTGCTAATTTTCTTCTCCATGCTGGAAGAAGTAGTAGCAAGCAGGGTCATTTTGCTAAAAATGACAGTTTGCTTGTTGGGAACACATTTCCCAAACCCTATGAATGCAGCGCACGCGCTGCGGTTATATCGTCATGAGAAGGGCAGCTGGTGTGAGAAAATCATACAGTCATCACATTGTCTGCCCACATTTCGCACTGACTCATGACAGTCTGAACAGCATCGTCCATCCCTTCCGGCGGGTATTTGTATTTCTTCAAAAGGCGCTTTACCAGCCGGCGCATTCCAGCTCGTGCGCTCTCTTTCTTTTGCCAGTCAATCGTCCGGTTCTTTCGGAGCATATCTGTCAGTTCCTTCGTAATCGCTATCAGTTCATCGTGTTGATAGAAGTCTTTGATTGCTTGAGGCTTCGTGAGTGCGTCATAAAAGGCAAGCTCGTCTGCTGTCAATCCGAGTTTTTCTCCTTCGGCAGCAGCGGCAGCAATGTCCTTCGCCAGCTTGAGCAGCTCTTGAATAACTTCCTCATTTGTCAACATTCCGTTCAGGTAACGGTTCATTGCGCTCTGAATGATTTCGGAGAATCGCTCCGACTTGACAATGTTTGTTCGGCGGTAAACGGAGACTTGCTCTGCAATCAGCTTTTTCAGAAGCTCAACAGCAAGGTTTTTCTCCTTCATATTTGCTACTTCTTCAAGGAATTTGGAATCGAACAGTGAAAACGAGGTCTGAACATCAGAGAAAAGATTGATAACGCCTTCGCTCTTGATGCTATGCTTCAAAAGCTCGTTGATACGCTCATTTACTTCTGGCAGCGTAAACTTCTTTCCACTGCCGCCTGAAACCAAGCGTACGGTCATTGTTCTGACGGACTCGAAGAAAGCCGCTTCCATGCGGGTTGGATCATCTACTAAACTGCTGCATAGGGAAAGTGCCTGTTTGAGCAGCAGTGCTTCCTTGATAAATACATTCTGCGTCTTCTCATTGTCGGGCAGCTCGTATTCTGCAACACTCTTGCCGAGTATGAAGTTCACACCACCGCTGATGAGCTTTGCGCGGTCGAGGTCATTTCCAGTCATGAATTTCTCATAACTAAATCCGTGGAACAAATCTCTGCAAATAGAGAGCTTTTCAAGGAATTTCGGATATGCAGCCTTGCTTACATCTGTATCACCATAGTTTTTCTTATCTCTGGCAGTGTAGTCGTTCATGGCCTGTTTCAGTGCGGCCGCAATGCCAACGTAATCAACAACCAAACCGCCTTCTTTATCTTTGAAAACACGATTGACGCGGGCAATCGCCTGCATCAAGTTATGCCCAGCCATTGGTTTATAAACGTACATCGTAGCGAGGGAGGGAACATCAAAGCCTGTCAGCCACATATCTACGACGATAGCGATTTTCAGCGGAGAATTATTGTCTTTGAATTTCCGCGCCATGTCGTCCTTATGGGCTTTGTTCCCGATAATCTCGCGCCATTCTTCGGGGTCGTTGTTGCCCTGCGTCATGACTACTGCAATCTTTTCTGTCCACGCTGGGCGTAACGCAAGAATACGCTTATAAATCTTCATCGCGATAGGGCGCGAATAGGCAACAATCATCGCCTTGCCGGTCAGAATATTTTCGCGGTAGTTTTCGTAATGGTCAAGAATATCATTCACCAAGGAATCTATGGTTTGGTCAGCACCAAGGATTGCCTCCATCTGCCCAAGTTCCTTCTTGCTTTTTTCAATAACATACGGAGCGGCGTTGTCAGCCATGATGTCGTACTCGTTGTCAATCAGATGCAGGGTGTCCTCGTCGAGTTTTAGGTGAATAACGCGGCTTTCGTAATAGACAGGTCTTGTTGCACCGTCTTCAACCGCCTGTGTCATGTCATAGATGTCGATGTAATCACCGAAGACTTCGCGTGTGCTGCGATCTTTTGTCGAAATTGGTGTTCCGGTGAAGCCAATGTAGGTCGCGTTGGGAAGCGTATCCCTTATGATGCGGGCAGTGCCAATAACGGTTTTTGCCTCGATTTCGCCGTTGTCCTTCTGCTTGACCACAACCTTTTCATTGAGACCGTATTGCCCACGATGCGCTTCGTCAGCCATCACGATGATATTCCGGCGTTCTGAAAGCGCTTCATGGCTTTCTTCAAACTTCTGCATGGTTGTGAAGATAATGCCGTTTGCTTGTCTGTTTGCAAGCAGTTCTTTCAGATTCTTGCGGCTTTCGGCGTGCTGCGGCGTTTGCCGGAGAAAATCTTTGCAGCGGGCGAATTGCCCGTAAAGCTGGTCATCCAGATCGTTGCGGTCGGTGATGACAACGATGGTAGGGCTTTCTAACGCCTCTTGCAGATAATGCGCATAGAAGACCATAGACAGTGATTTCCCGCTACCTTGCGTATGCCAGAAAACGCCGCCCTTGCCGTCTGTCAAAGTTGCGTGTTTTGTAGACTCAACCGCCTTTTTGACTGCAAAATATTGATGATACCCAGCGAGTATCTTGAAAGTATTCTGCCCATCCACATTAAAGCAGATGAAGTTCTTCACGATGTCAAGGAATCGCGCCTTTTCAAACAGTCCGACAAAGAATGTGTCAAACGAAGCGTGCTGTGTATTTTCGTAGCTGCCGTCTGTTGTTTTCCACTCCATAAAGCGGTCTTCGCCGGAGGTGATGGTGCCAGCCTTTGAGGTGGTCAAGTCGCTCATGACGCATACCGCATTATAGATGAACATGGAGGGAATCTCATACATGTAGTTCCGAAGCTGACGATATGCGGCGGAAGCGTCGGTTTCTTCACGGGACGGCGACTTTAACTCCACAATGACAAGCGGGAGACCATTGACAAAGAGAATCACATCCGGTCGCTTTTCGGAGTTTTCAATGAAAGTCCACTGATTTGCGACGGTAAACTCATTGCTGGAAGGATGCTTGAAATCAACAAGGTAGACGAGGGTAGAACGTTCTTCGCCCTTATCGAAGTATTTTACAGGGATGCCATTTTGGAGATAGTCCATAAAGACCATGTTTTTCTGCAAGAGCGTCCCGGTTTCAAAGTTCTTGAGTTTATAGATGGCCTCCATCAGAGCGTCCATTGGCAAGCTGCGGTTGATCCGCTGCAAGGAAGGAAGCAGAACATCCTCGTAGAGCGGCGAGTGATAATCGCGCGCCACGTCCGGCCCGTAGACATAGGTATATCCCAGTTCCTCGTTGAGAAGCTGCAAAACCGCATTCTCGTAATTTGATTCGGTGAAATAGCCCGACATTTGTTCTCAGCTCCTTCTATGTAGTAAGATAAACGATAATTTAGCAGCTTAGAGCTGGACGGCAGAGACATCAATCTCGCCGGACATCAGCTTCGGCAGCAAATTATCTCTTAATGCAGCTAACTTTTCATTCTGAGCTTCATTTGTCTTGATTGCCTTTATCAGTGGAAGTATGAGACTCAGGTATTCACTCATTTTTGCTTCGTCGAGCAACGGGATAGGCAGCGATTTGATTGTTGTGAGGCTCAGGTTAGCCTGAACAGCTTGTTGTACACGCTTCGCATAATAATCGGTGTGCCATTCGCCAATAAAGCAAGTGTAGATATATTCAGGTAAAACTTTTTCGACATCAGCACGAATTATTGCAACGGCTTGATTGGTGTTTGCAGGAAGAACATTTTCATCAATTAAAGCGAAGCGTCCGAGTGTACCAGCAATAGTGAAAACTACATCACCGGCATGGATTATAGAACGTTTTAGAAGCGCATTTGTTTCTTCGTCAATGAAAGCAAACTTGCTTTTGTCTATGGAATGATCGTCTAAGATTGATTCAGCCTTTATAAAGTTGATTCCACTTTCAACAAAAGGCTTGCCAAGCGTGGTAGGTGTCGTTCCCTTAGTGACAACATGGCACAATTCAGATAACGGTATCTGTGTTATGTTTTCAAGTTCAGGGTTATCCGTAAACTCTGCCTTAAAAATTGTGCGAAGTTGCTGCTCTAAATTATCGTTTATCTTATTGTTAAGCGCAATTTTTTCATCAAGCTCTGCAAGAAATGCCCCGATGCGTCTCTGCTCATCCAGACCCGGCACTGACAATTCAAGCTCTTCGAGGACACTTTGTTGAACTCGCTGCCTTCCAGAAGAGCCGACCATAGACTTTATTGCTACGTTGCGGAAAGTCGGGTTTATTGCTGTGTAATAAACAAATTGCGGATCGCTTATTCCTGCTTTTGCTCGCATCACAATGAACTCCGTTGAGCCAAAGCCAATTTCGCCATCATCAAGCATATCAACATAAGCGGTTTTTCCGTTTTCAAGGCATGGCGTGATTCTTGCCATAACGGTATCCCCGTTGCAAAACTTAGCGCCGCCGTTAAACTCGGCTTTTTCTGTCTCTGGAATTTTTTTCGTGAACGGCTTTAACTTATCCATTGCAACCTTTGTTGTAATAGCGCCCTTTTTGAGATTCAAGCGAGGATTAAAGTCAATAAAGTCGGCAGCGCGGATTGTCCTCCATTCAGACATCATACCCAATCGCCCCCAGTCGTTCCCTAATTTGCGCTTCCAGCTCATGCGACTTAGCGAAAAGCTCAGACAGTTCAGCGGTCAATCGCCCCATCTTCTCTTCAAACGGCTCACCGTCATCTTCCTGTTCCTCAATGCCAACATAGCGTCCCGGAGTAAGAATGTAATCCTGCTTTGCAATGTCCTGTGTAGTGACAACCGCACAGAAGCCCTTTTCATCTTCGAGTGTTCCATCAACGAAAGCATTGTAGGTGTCGGCAATTTTCTTGATGTCTTCATCCGTCAGCTCGCGCAGTTTCCGCGTGACCATCGTGCCGAGCTTCCGGGCGTCGATGAACAGTGTCTTGCCTTTTTGCTTTTTGTTCTTTGCAAGGAACCAGAGCGACACGGGAATTTGCGTCGTGTAGAAAAGCTGTGTCGGCATTGCGACGATACAGTCCACAAGGTCAGCATTGATAATGTTCTTGCGGATTTCGCCTTCGCCGCCGGACTGCGAGGAAAGCGAACCGTTTGCAAGCACCATGCCGATACGACCATTCGGCGCAAGATGCCAAATCATGTGCTGCAACCACGCAAAGTTTGCGTTGCCAGAGGGAGGCGTACCATACTGCCAGCGGACATCATCAGCGAGTTTATCCGCACCCCAGCCCGAAAGATTGAAGGGGGGATTCGCCATAATATAATCCGCTTTGAGCTGCGGGTGACAGTCATTGAAGAACGTGTCGGCATTGAACTTGCCGAGGTCAGCCTCAATACCGCGAATGGCAAGGTTCATCTGCGCCATTTTCCATGTAGTCGGGTTGGAGTCCTGACCAAAGACGGAAATCTTGTTGATATTGCCACCGTGGTTTTCGATGAATTTTGCAGACTGGACGAACATGCCGCCGGAGCCGCAGCACGGGTCATAAACGCGCCCATTAAACGGCTGCAAAACTTCAACAAGGGTTCGCACAACACAGGAGGGAGTATAGAACTCACCGGCAAGTTTGCCTTCCTGTTCGGCAAACTTGGAGAGGCAATATTCGTATGTACGACCGAGAATGTCCTTACTGTTTCCATGCTCGATCATCTGAATGTTCGTGAAAAGGTCAACCACTTCGCCAAGACGCCGCTTGTCCAGCTCCGGACGGGCAAAATTCTTAGGCAGAATATCTTTGAGGCGCTTGTTCTCTTTCTCGATGCTGAGCATTGCAGCATCAATCACCGTGCCAATTTCCGGTCTGTGAGCGGCAGCCGCAATCGTGCTCCATCTTGCATTTGCAGGGACAAAGAAGATGTTTTCGGCGGTGTATTCGTCATGGTCTTCTTCAAATCCGTCACCTTCTTCAACCAGCTCCTTATACTTCGCCTCGAAGCGATCCGAAATGTATTTCAGGAAAATCAGTCCGAGAACGACGGACTTGTATTCGGATGCGTCGATGTTTCCGCGCAAGACGCAAGCCGCGTCCCAGATTTGTTTTTCAAAGCCGATGTTGCTTGTGCTATTCTCAGCCATTTCAATAACCTCCTAAACTGCTATTTTACATTTATTATTCTGCAAAAAGAGCTGTACGAAAAACTGAACTTAGCCCTTGTCCGTTCGCACAGCCTCAAAATATCTCCGATGTCGCAATTCAAATCGTCACAGATTACAGGCTAAGCGCTTGGCGGAAGGCGGAGTTCTTTATGTCTCATTCTATCAGAAACGTTCAAAGTTTTTATAGCGGATTCCCATAATACGCCTCCTTTACGCATTCGCAAAGTGTGATTTCTCTTCTATTATACATGATAGCTTCTTCAAATGCAATTATTTCATGTGGAAGTGCGCCCAAAAGATGCAAGCTCTTGATGACTTCGATTCCTATATATTGCCATATGACGCTGACTGGAATACAGGGGAAGACGTGAAGCCGCTATGCTTTATGGAGAAACCTTGCAGAGCTTTTTGAATGCGCATGTAACATACTGGAATAACACATCAATAGTTCTGGCGACTGATAGCGTTTTGATAGCAAAATGATAGTAGATGCGGCGTTCGCGTTATGCTGATGTGTCGGCTGGGGCGAACGGCTTGTGGATGCTAAAATGTGATTTTATAGGAAGAAAAAGGAGAATCAAACAGGCGTGCCAACACGACTGTATTCACAATCCCGCGCATCTCCCTCTTGCGTCTTCCCGCTGAATGCGCTACAATAAGAGTGAATGCGCACGGGTACGCCAAAATGGAATGCTTGCGAAAGGAGGAGAAAGCATGAAACTACTCATTGTGGATGACGAAATCCGGGCGGTGCAGGCATTGGTGAAGCGGGTCAACTGGCAGGAATACGACTTTGAGCCGCCGCTGGCTGCATATTCTATGGCACAGGCACAGGGCGTTTTTCAACAGCAGGAGATTTACTTGATGCTGTGCGATATTGAGATGCCGCAGGGGTCAGGATTGGAACTGTTCGAGTGGGTGAAGACGTATTACCCGCTGACGGAGTGCATTTTTGTGACGTGCCATGATGAATACAGCTATCTGCGTTCTGCAATGCAGCTGGGGAGCTGTGATTATCTGCTGAAGCCAATCAACTATACGCTGCTGCAAGAGGCGCTGAAAAATGTGGTGGAGCGCATCCAGCGGCGCAAAGATAAACCGGCGGGGTCGGCAGAGCAGCCCAAAGACAGTCTGCTTCCGGCGAACACGCTTAATGTGTCCAATCCGTATATCCGCCAGCTGCTGCATGTGCTTTCGGAGCGGCTCACGGAGAATTTGCCCATTCCGGAACTGGCAGACAGTATGCACTTGAATCCGCAGTACATCATGCGCCTGTTCAAAAAAGAAATGGGCTGTTCTATTCTGCAGTACATCACATCCCGAAGGATTGCACTTGCGGTGCAGTATTTGGAAGATACGCACCTGCCGATTACCGAGGTGGCGCTTCTTTGCGGGTTTGATAATTATTCCTACTTCACACGAGTGTTTAAGCGGTTTACAGGGCAGTCGCCTGCCGCATTCCGCAAGCGCAGTGTGCCGCCGGACTAAATGACTTGCAGCAATATTGGGCATAAGGGGGAGAACAGGTGCAGAAGCCGAAAAGGAAACAATCTCGTTCATTGACATTGCGCTTGGCGGTGACGGTTATTGTCGTGATGCTGACGCTGAACCTGCTCTCCATCATCAGCGCACTGCGACTGACATCTACAACGCGGGAAAGCATCTTGCAGGAACACAGCTACTTGCAAACCTATTACACCAAGCAGCTTGACCGGGAACTGACGCAGGCTCAGGTACGACTGTATTCCATGAGCCGCAGCTATGATTTCAGCACGGCGCTGTCTGGCGCGGAAACAGGGGAGGCGCAGTACAGTGCACTGCGCAGTCAGGTGACGCTCAATACGCAAATGAAGGACTGGTTGAACCAATTTCCTATGGTAGACGGCTATTTTTTGTTTCAGCCGGAGGGGGATTTGCTGATTATTGCCGGGGATGATTCCGCAGCTGTGCAGATGATAGGCGAACAGCTGAAAAGCGGCGAACAGGCGGATGAACAGGAAAATCGGGACGGAAAATGGCGCTTACAGCAAACGCCCATCGGAGGTGTGCTGATTTTCATGGGCATTCGCCGCGGCATCCAGTATGGGGCATGGGTGCAGACAGATCGACTGCTCGATACATGGGGCTTGAATGCGCAGGAGTATCAGATTTTGCCGGATACGGTGTCTCCCAATGCAGAAACGGTGGATGCAGCGGCGGAACAGGCGCAGTGTCTGCTCCGCTATATACCGCCGGAGGATGCGTTTGCGCTGCCGCTGAATGTGAAAATCCTGCTGGTGCTGTCAGTCACGATGCTTTTGTCCATTCCGCTGATTTGGCTTGCTATGCGCCGACTGGTGCTGAACCCGCTGCATGAGCTGATGAAAGCAATTCGGAAAATCGAAAGCGGGGATACCGCCTACCGCATTCCGGAGAAGACGACTTCCAGCGAGTTTGAGCGCTTGAATACGCAGTTCAACCGCTCTGTGGAACAGCTGGCAGGGATGCACATGGAAATCTACGAAGCGCAGCTGGAAAATGAACGCACCCGCGTCAGCTATTTGACGCAGCAGATGCAGCCGCACTTTGTCTTGAACACACTCAACCTGATTTATTCGATGGAGCCGGAAGAATATGACTTAATACAGAGCACCATCATGTGTTTGTCGAACTATTACCGCTATGTGGCGCACATTACAGACCCGCAAGTAGCACTGGGAGCGGAACTGAACCATGTGGAGAATTATTTCAAATTGCAGCAGACACGTTATCCGGGCATGTTTTTCTATGAGATTGAATGCCCAGAGAACCTGCGCGAGCAGATGATTCCGCCGATTGTGATTCAGACGTTTGCTGAAAACACCATCAAGCATTCTTTGATTCCGGGCAGGGAAAATCGCATTTGGATTCAGATTGAGGAAACGCCGGAAAAACAGCTGCATGTTCTGATTCGGGACAGCGGAAATGGCTATCCGCCCGAAGTCTTGGCGCAGATTCAGTGCTATCAGCAGACAAGGAAGAAGCAGCCGAACCTCGGCATGGGGATTCAAAACACAATCGAGCGGCTTCGGCTGATTTACAAGGGGCAGGAAAAACTCTATTTCAGCAATCAGCCGCAGGGCGGCGCACAAGTTGATTTCTATTTTCCAATCCGGGAGGGCGGAGAGCATGAAGCGCATCGCAGTGTGGATTTTACTTTGTATTCTTCTTTGTCCCCTGATGCAGGTGCAGGCGGAGGACATCACGGATTTGACCATCGAGACGGTGACGTTTGACAACGGCAATCCGGGACTTTCAGCGGTTGAAGAAGCAGTGAATCAGATTACCATTCCCGCTATCGGCGTGCGGATTCACCTGCTGGATGTTGGCATTCAACAGCATGCACAGCGAATCAGCATGATGATTGAAAGCGGCGAGCCGGTGGACTTGGTGATGGCGGGGCTGACGCTGCCGATGGTCAGCATGGTAGCAGATGAACTGCTGCTTCCGCTGGATGCGCTGGTGGATGCGTATGGGCAGGACATTCAGGGTCTGTTCGGCGATCAGCTGGCGGCGGGGCGCATCAATAGGCAGCTGTATGCGATTCCCGGCGATGCGTACTGCGCCCGTGCAGGCGGCGTAATGGTGAATATGGAGCTTGCACAGGCGGCGAGGCTGACAATTCCGGAAACCTGCACGCTGGATGACTTGGAGAGCATGTTCGCTGCTCTGAAAGCCTATTCGCCGGAGCACTACGGCATTGCTTTTGAGACGGGCGATATGTCGATTATCAACTACTTTTTTGAGATAGAGAACTACGGAAGCGGCATTTTTGCCTTTGGCGTAACGTTTCAGCCCAGTGAAAGCACCAAGCTGGAAAATATGTTTGCCTCGGAAACCTATCGCGACTTCTGCTATCGAACGCGCAAATGGCAGCAGAGCGGCTATATTCCGCCGGATAGTTTGACAACCAGCATTTTGGCGTTCACGCGCGTCAATCAGAGGCAGGCGTTATGCCTTCCAATCAGTTTTGCGCCGATTGAGCAGTACAAGCTCCGCAATGATGAAAGCGAAAGGAAGATTCTCCCCATGACACGCCCACTGCGCTTTACTAGCGCCATTCAGGAACGCATGTGGGCGATTCCTGTCACCAGTGAGCATCCGGAAAAAGCGATGCAGTTTCTGAACCTGCTGTATAGTGATGACCGTGTGGCGAATCTGCTTTCCAATGGGGTGGAAAATGTGCATTATACCAGAGTCAGCCCGCATGTTATTGCGCCGACAGGTGATTCAAACTATAAGCGCGTGTTTACCCGCTTTGGCAATCAGGCACGGGTGGATCACTGGCTTCCAGCAACGGAAGCGTATCCAGCGGAAATGATGGCATTTGAGAACTCGGCTGAAATTTCCCGAACGCTTGGGTATACCTTTGACAGTGCGGCAGTGGCTGGTGAAGTGGAAGCGGTTAATGCAGTGATTGCATCCTATGCACCGGCGCTGGAATACGGTTTGGTGGAGGATGTCGATGCGGCGCTGAAGGAATTTAACGAGGCGCTGGAAAAGGCGGGAATCGAGAAAGTTATTGCGGAAAATCAGCGGCAGCTGTCAGCATGGCTGGCAGAACGTGAATAGAAAGCACAACCGCATATACAGCAGGCAGGGAAGCATTTCTGAAAGGGAAATGCATTCCTGCCTTTTATCATGTCATTATCGTACATATTGCAGGTCATAATTCTGCTATCATGCGGCGATGACTTTGCGCTACAATACAGACAGCAAGGATGAGCAGCGCCGAGCGGTTCATGAACGCATGGCACTGGAATTATCCAAATGAAAGGAAGTAGGTACCATGAAAAAAATCCTGTCACTGCTTCTCGCGGCTGCGCTGCCGCTGAGCGCCGCCTGCACAATGGTTGCGCGGGCGGAAGAGAATCCTGCCCCCAGCGGCTTGGTTCCCGGATTGGTCGAAATGACGGTGTTCGGCAATCATGTGGATAAGCCGGAAAGCGTCTATCCGCAGGCGAACGGGCAGATTTTCAACGAAGGCTATACGCCGGAAAACGCACCGGTGTACTGCAACCCGATTGTTTTTAACTACAACTACTCGGCAAATGCCGGCGAGACGCTGGGCGTGGTGTCTGATGCGCCGTTCAGCGCGGCATTCATTGCCAACATCATTGAGAGCAGCCCGACGGAGCGTTACACCCATTTGACGAATGCAGTGCTCTTCCGCGGCACCGCCACTTACCTCAAAGAAAACAACAGCCGTTCGGCGGCTGACCCGCACGCCATCTATTATAACAACGTTTGGTATGTGTATGCGTCCGGCGGCTATCAGCTGCGCTCGGAGGATTTTGTGAACTGGGAGGTTGTCCCGGCTATGAATGCCGATGGCACGCAGATGACCTTCACTGCACCCAGCGTGGGATACCGCACGGATGAAAGCGGAAAGACGACGTTCTACCTTGCGTGGAACAGCTCACACATCTATTCTTCGGAAACGCCGACCGGCCCTTGGACGGACTTGGGTGACTTTACTTACCGCGGCATGTCTTTCAGCGATAATGCGCTGTACAACAAGGAGGACAACACCTACGGCCCGTCGCACGCGGCGGATGCAGCGGATGATGCTGAATCGGTCATCATTGCCGCGCACAATGACGTGGACTTGTTCGTTGACCATGATACGAACCGCATGTATCTCTGCTGGGGCATGGGCTCGAAGGAGCTGAGCATCGCGGAGCTGAATCCTGATAATCCCTCGGAACTGCTGAGTGCACCCGTGCCGGTTATCACGCACAATCCGACGGTGACGTGGGAAAACTTCGGGCAGCATCATGAGGACTACGCGACCGGTTTTGCGGAAGGCTCGATGATGTTCAAGTACAATGGCGTGTATTACTGGACGTTTGCGACCGGCGGCACGCAGTATGATTCCTATACCTTCGGTGTATACACCAACAAGACGGATGACCTGCTGAACGCAGACAACTGGGTGTATCAGAATCAAGAGGTCATTAACCCCGATGGGGATGATGCCATGTGGGGCGCAGTGCGCGGCGGCGGTCACGGCTCGATTGCGGAAGGCCCGAATGGTCAGCTCTGGTGCTTCTACACGGTGAACGTCGGCTATGAAGGCGACATGGAGCGCCGTCTGGGGGCTGATCCGGCGTATGTGACGGAAGATGGCGTGCTGGTTGTGCCGCATCTGTCGGAAAATCCGCAGTATGCGCCCGGCGTGCTGGCGAATCCCTGCGGCGAAGCGGGCAATGAAACGGGTTCGGACATTCTCTCTGCACGTCAGGGTTATGCGGTGTCGAGCTATCACGAGGGCCGTCATCCGATGTACGCTTCGGATGAATCTCCGCTGACGTGGTGGCAGCCTGCGGAAGACGATGCGCAGCCGTGGTATCTGGTGTCGCTCAAAGGCTACTACAACGTGGATTCCATCCGCGTGATGCTCAAGGATGTTGAGCTGAACCGCGCGAACACCTATGGTACGAATCATTCAGAGTATTCGTACAAGATTGAGGTGTACAACGGCATTGAGAACCCGGTCACTGCACCGATATCTGAAAGCAATTCCGAAGAAGGCTGGGTGACAGTCTGGGAAGGCACGTCCAACATCCTGAACTTCATTGACATGGAAGAGCCTGTGGAGGCAATGTTCGTGCGCATTACGTTTACGGACTGGACGGGCAAGGTTTCCTAATACGAAAGTCGCGCACCGGAAAGAGAATCCCTTCGAGCATCGGGGGGGCTTCCCTTCCGGCGCGGAAGACGGGAAGTCGGGAGGTCAAAGCATGCTGCAGGTTGCTGTGCTGGAGGATGAACAGGAAAGTCGAGTGCAAATCAAACGTTGCTTGGAACGCTATCAGGCGGAAAACCATGCGGAATGGGACATGGATTATTTCAGCAGCGGCGCAGAACTCTTGTTCAGCGGCGCATCAGGCTATGACATGCTGCTGATGGATATAGAGATGCCGCAGATGAGCGGGATGGAAGTGGCACACCGGGTTCGCCGCGAAGACCAGCATGTTGCGATTGTATTCATCACAAACATGGCGAATTATGCGCTGCAAGGGTATGAGGTAGAGGCAATGGATTTCATTGTGAAACCCTATACCTATGAAGTGTGTCAATTTCGCATGGATCGCGTTGTGCACCGGGTGGAACGGAAGAAAAGCAATCGCGCTGTGCTGCTGACGAGCAATGATCAGGTCTATCGTGTCCTGCTGTCAGAACTCCTGTATGTGGAGGTGGCGCAGCATACGCTCATTTACCATACAGAGCAGGGCGAAATTGCTGTGCGCGGTAGTATGCGCGAGGCGGAAAAGGCGCTGATGCCATACGGTTTCTGCAAATGCAGCCAAAGCTATCTGATTCACTTGCGCTTTGTGACACGGGTGAAGGATGATGAAGTCTTCCTGAACAAAGAACGGATTCACATCAGCCGAGGCAGCAAAAAAGAATTGATTCGTGCGCTGGCGGAATATACAGCAAACGGATGAGACGGAAAGGGAAAGATAATGAAAAGACTGCTGGCAGCATGGATGCTGCTTGTGCAGCTGGCGCTGTGCTGGACAATCGGCTTGGCAGAGGATGCGTTTGAAAAGGAAACGTACTACATACACAATGACGAGATGAATCGCAGCATCTACGCGGTGCAAATCAAGCCCAAGGATTTGGCAGAGGGAGAAAAAGTACCGCTCATCATCTATGTCCACGGCGGCAACGGCACGGCAAACAGCTATATTGGACTGGCGAAAACGCTTAGTGAACAAAAAATCGCAGGTCTGATGTTTGAATGCTGCGGCGGAAATAACGGGAAAGCATCCGCCGCCAAAAGTGACGGAGCAGATCTCTTTCCTGCGCACTATTCCTCGCGCATCAGCGACTTGGAAGCTGTGCTTGCTTTTGCAAAAACGCTGGATTTCGTTGATACGAACCGCGTTTATTTGTGGGGGGAAAGCTATGGCGGAATTGTCGTGGAATTCTGTGCGGTCAATCATCCGAACGATGTGAAAGGATTGCTGCTGGTCAGTACAGGTCTGTCGGATGCTGTTCTGGGGATTCAGGCACAGGAAGAGACACATCATGGCATTCTGACGAAGTATGTTCCTGATGATCCATACCAGTACATTTTGGGCTATCCGGGCGCAGTACTGTTTATTTGCGGCGATGCAGATGCAACAGGCGCTTATGACAACGCGGCGTTCAATGCGGTGCTGTATCAGCAGCGGGAACAGACGCAGACGGATTTTGTCACAATTCCGGACGGTGGACACGGCTATGGCACATTTACAAAGGAACAGAAACAGACCACCGTGGATTGCATTCTGTCATGGATGGCGCAATAATGACCAGATTTGACGCTAAAACGACGGGATAAGCCAAATTGCACACACGGAAACCCAATCGTGCTATGATACTCACATGAGATGCGTTGCCGAGAAGGAAACGCACAAAATAGAAGGAGGAACCCAATATGAAGAAGTTTCTTGCTCTGCTGCTGGCGGCCCTGATGGTGCTGGGCTGCGCGAATCTGTCCTTGGCGGAAGATGCTGCGCCGCTGGAAGTGCTGACCGAGTTTGGCGACCTGACTGCGGATGACGCTGATTACGAACCGAACCCGGACTACGACAAGTACACCGTGATTGAGTACTACATCGAAGCGGCGGACGCGACGGTTATCATTACCTGCTCTGCGAAGGCGGACGGTTCCGAATACAACCTGGAATACAGCTTCTATGGCGACGACCAGCAGGTCATCTGGCAGGTTGTTGACGGCGAAGGCAAGGTCGCGTTCGACAAGACGGGCTTCATGGGCGGCGAAACGCCGGATATGATTGCCTACATCCTCGAAAACGCGATTTGGTCTGCGATTCCCGAAAACGACGTGATTGATTTCGGCGACCTGACCAGCGACGACGCTGATTACGAACCGAATCCTGATTACGACAAGTACACCGTGATTGAATACTACATCGAAGCGGCGGACGCGACGGTTATCATTACCTGCTCTGCAAAGGCGGACGATTCCGAGTTCAACTTGGAATACAGCTTCTATGGCGACGACCAGCAGGTCATTTGGCAGGTCGTTGACGGCGAAGGTAAGGTCACGTTCGACAAGACGGGCTTCATGGGCGGCGAAACGCCGGATATGATTGCCTACATCCTCGAAAACGCGACGGTCTGGGCTGACATTGTGAAGTAATCCCAATTCACCTGCGCTGCGGTGAAGCAGCACAAAAAGAATCCCCGTGTGCTGACGCAAGTGCCAACAAGAAATTCGGACTTGCTGGTACGCGGGGATTTTTAGAAGGCAGAACGACTTCCCTCAATCAGAAAGGAGAAATGGCGTGCCTCAAAGGCAGTGCGGCGACGGCTGGATTTCTGCTGCTGGGGATGCTGGCTTCCTCTACCGCCGTGGATGGCGCACTGCCGGTTGTGTGGTATTTTGTGCTGCCGCTGGTGAATATGCTGGTCATTATGAGCTACTGCCAGATTAGCTGGCGAGAAGCATTTCAGTGCGCTTTGCTGGCATCACTGACGGAGCATCTGGCCAATTCTGTGTACATTCTCATTTTCGTGAGCAATGCGCAAATGAATTTGGCGTACTGCACCATCAGCTTACTGGTGTATGCATGCATCTGGTTTTTCTGGGGCAGAAAAATGGCACACACAGGGCATTACTATGTGACAAGCTGGGGCATTGTTCCGATGACGCTGCTGTGCCTGACGGTGCAGGTGTTTCTGAGCTATGAATGCAAACATACCGCTGATCCGAATGCATGCATGGCATTTGAAGTCGAGACCGTGCGCCGAATGCTCCAGCTCTGCCAGTGGTATGCGATTGCGTTCTGCTGCTTGATTCTGGCGCTGGAATATACGCATCAGAAGCAGCTGTTTGCGCAGGCGGAACTGGCGGTCAGCCATGAGCTGCTGCATGTGCATGAGCAGCAATTCCGCTTGACTCGTGACAACATTGACCTGATTAACCGCAAGTGCCACGACATGAAACATCAGGTGACGGTGCTGATGGCGCAGAAGGACGGAACGGGTGAACTGACGAAGCGATATGGGCATGAAATCCTAAAAATGATAGAGGTTTACGATAACAGCATTGATACGGGCAACGAGGTGCTCAATACTGTGCTGCGCGACAAAAGCCTGTATTGCAGCATGAACGACATCAACTGGATGTGTGCAGCACATGGAGAACAACTGAACTTCATGAATCCGCTGGACTTGGTCTGCATCATTGGCAATGCGCTGGACAACGCAGTGGAGGCAGTAGAGCGCATTCCCGACAAAAAGAGGCAGATTATCAGCGTCAAGATTGCCACCGTCAGCAGCATGATGCAAATTCTCATTGAGAATACGTTTGACGGGGAAGTGCATACCGCTGATGGGCAGCTGCTGACGAGAAAGCAGGACGCACATAATCACGGCCTCGGCGTGCGCAGCATTCGTGCGACAACGGAGAAATACGGCGGTTATGCCAGCACGACCACGGAAGGGGATACCTTCATCCTCAACATACTGATTCCAATTCCCAATGCGGCCGAAACAGTATGAGAACTTGGAAATTCTGAAGCAGAAGACAGAGAGGAAGCGCTTGAAGATGGACGAGCAGAAACAGAAAATCAAAAAACCTCATAAAAAAATGAGCAACAAGCTCTTTACTGGAATTTGGGGAAGCCTTCTGGCGCTCCTGATGGTGGGCATTATCACGCTCAACGTGGTGCTGCTCAAATACAGCTCGCTGATTACTCGTTCGCTGGGACATCAAACCGTAGCAACCGTGAATCTGGATACTTCGGGTGACAGCGATTACTTCAAAAGCGCCTTTGCAACGGAGGCAGATTTGCTGGCGCATGAAACGGAAATCAGCCGGCAGATTGAGGCGGAGGGCATTGTGCTGGTGAAAAACGACCAGAATGCACTGCCGCTGCAAAAGGGAGCGAAAATCAGCATCTTTGGTCAGGCATCAACGCAGTTCCGCTATGGCGGCGGCGGTTCCGGCGCCATTGACGAGACAAACGTGCAGAGCTTGAAGGAAGCATTCACGCAGGAAGGCTTCGATGTGAATGAAACGCTGTGGACGATGTATCAAGACAGCGGCCTGAAAATTCCCAAAGAAGTCAAGCCGGATGATTTCTCTGCGGAGGTGGAAAAGTCTTTTGCAGCATATGGCGATGTAGCGATTTTTGTCTTCTCGCGCCCTGCGCATGAGGCGACAGACCTCGCAGAGAAAGAGGTCTCTCTGAGCAAGGATGAGCAGGCGCTGCTGACATACATCAATGCGCATTTTGACCGCGTGATTGTGCTGCTGAACATCGCAAACGCGGTTGAATTGGGCTGGCTCAATGAATATGAGCATATTCAAGGGGCACTTTGGGTGGGCTACCCCGGTCAGCAGGGAATGATTTCGATTCCGCGTGCCGTGAATGGTACGGTGAACCCGTCTGGACGGCTGGTGGATACCTATGCTTACAGCGCGGAAAGCTCAGCTGCGTTTGAAAATTTCGGCTATGGGCGCGTGGAAAACGGCTATAACAGCGTGGGCGCGAAGAATACCTATGTGGTTTATGGCGAAGGAATTTACGTCGGTTATCGCTATTATGAAACGCGCTATGAGGATACGGTACTGGGGCAGGGAAATGCAGACAGCAGAAAGGGCGCTTCGGACAACAAGGCGTGGAACTATGGCAAGGAAGTGCTGTATCCCTTTGGCTACGGACTGAGCTACACAACCTTTGAATACAGCAATTTCAAGCTGACGGAAGAAGAAAATCAGTTTGCTGTTTCTGTGGATGTCACCAATACAGGTGCTGTGGCGGGCAAGGAAGTTGTTCAGATCTACTTCCAATCGCCCTATACGGACTATGATAAGCAGTATCTGGTAGAGAAGGCATCGGTGGAGCTGTGCGGTTTCGGCAAAACGCGCCTGCTTTTGCCGGGCGAAACAGAGACGGTTGCGCTGACTGTGCCAAAAGAAGAGCTGCGTGCGTATGACCGAATCAATGCGCGCACCTACATTGTTGATGCGGGAACGTACTACTTTACCGTGGCGGACAATGCACACGATGCAGTCAACAACATCTTGGCGGCAAAAGGCTGCACGATTGAAGACGGCATGGATGATGCGGGCAATGCTGCCATGACAGCATCCTATGTGCAGCAGGAACTGGACACAACGACCTGCGCAGTGGACAGCGCAACGGGAACGGCTATCAGCAATCAGTTTGATTACAGCAGCATGACGTACTATGACAGCAAGTATGTCTATCTGACGCGCAGTGATTGGGATGGCACATGGCCGAGCTTCTACGGCAAGACGGATAAAAAGGGCAAACATACCATGAAGGCGAGCGACCAGCTGCTGCAGGACAGTCAGGAAAATCATTACGCTGACGACCCGAACGCCGTTATGCCGACGACAGGTTCGGGCAAAGGTATCAAGCTGATTACCATGCGCGGCAAGGCATACGACGATCCGGCATGGGAAAATGTGCTGGACTGCCTGACGGTCGAAGAAATGATGAACATGGTTCGGCTGGGCGGCTGGCAGACGGCACAGCTGCTGAGCATTTCCAAGCCTGTTTCCAACGATCAGGATGGCCCGGCAGGTATTTCGGATGAATTGATTTCCGGCAGTGCGCACTGCATGGGCTATCCGATTGCGGTGGTGCTTGCGTCCACATGGAATCAGGAACTGGTGGAGCAGATGGGCGAGTGCATTGGTGAAGATGGCTTGAAGTCGGGCGTTCAGGGCTGGTATGCGCCGGGGGCAGGGACGCATCGTACGCCCTATGGCGGACGCAACTTTGAGTACTACTCCGAGGACGGCTTCTTGTCGGGGAAAATCTGTGCGGCGGAGGTTCGCGGCGCACAAAGCAAAGGCATGTATGTCTACCTCAAACATTTGGTGCTGAACGATCAGGAAGATCGGCGCTATGGCATTGCAACCTTCTGTCAGGAGCAGGTGCTGCGCGAACTGTACATGACACCCTTTGAAATCTGCGTCAAGGAAGCGGATGCGCATGGCATGATGGCGGCATTTGACTCCATCGGCGGCATCTGGTGCGGTGCAAATGAAGATTTGCTGGAGGATGTTTTGCGCGGCGAATGGGGCTTCCGCGGAATTGTTGTGACAGACTATGCGACAGCGAACGGCGGTTACATGTGGATTGACATGGGGCTGCAAAACGGCGGCGACCTGTGGCTGAACAGTGACAAAACGGTTTACTGGATTGATGACATTGAAAACAATGCAACGCTGGTGAACAGCCTGCGCCGTGCATCGCATAACATCCTGTATACGGTTGTCAACAGCGCGGCGATGAATGGCTTCAGCGAAAAGACGGAAATCCGCAATGTGCTGCCAGAGTGGCAAATCTGGATGATTTGCGCTGATGCTGCGGTGCTGGTGGTGACAGTGACAGGCGTACTGCTGATTGTACGGCGCTGCAGGAAGAATCGCAGCAGCATTCAGGTGGTTCAGGTGAAAGCGCAAGTATAACCAAGCGTCATAGATATCCCTGCCTGATGTGCTTTCCAGCAGGCAGGGCATCTGTGTATGCGCAAAACGGGCAGAAGGAGAGAAAAAGCATGTTCAAAACCAAACAATTCTGGTGCGGATTGAGCTGCCTTGGGGTCTGCGTGATGCTCATCGGGAATAGCGCGGGCACGATACTGGAGAAGAATCGCAATATGGTCAACAGCTATCTGGGAACGCAGACTGCTGTTGTTGAGGTCTCGGAATCGGACGATGCACTGTATACGACCTATGTGGCGGATTACGCCAACACGGATGAGCTGATTGCAGCGCATCGCGCAATGGGCGAACGCCTCAGCGCAGAAGGCAGTGTGCTGCTGAAAAACAATGGCGCATTGCCGCTGGAAAAGGGCAGCGCTGTGACATTGCTGGGCGTTTGCGCGGAAACAAAGATGAATTTCGGGGCGCGCGTCGGCTGTGCAGTAAAACCGGGACAAAACGTGAAGCTGGGGGATGCACTCATCGAAAAAGGCTTCCAAGTGAATGAGCAGATGCGGGAAACCTATACGAAAGTATGCAAGAACAAGGTGTACAACAACGCCAATAAACTCTCGCCGAGTTTTGTGGGTGTCCTGCCAGGCAATGAACCGAAGCTGGTAACGGCGGAGGCGACCGTGGAGGAAATCCAGAAGGCAGATTCGGACTATCGAAACGGTTTTGCAGCGTATCAGGATGCGGCAATTGTTGTGCTGGGACGCTGCGGCACAGAGGCAGCGGACCACTATCCTGGTGAAACGGGCATTGACCCGCAGACAGGCGCGCGGAATGCGCTGGCGCTGACGAATGACGAGCGGGCGCTCCTTGCACTGGCGAAGGAAAACTTCCACCGTGTGGTTGTGCTGCTCAATACGGCGAATCCGATGGAAATCGGTGAATTGGCGGCGGATGACGGCATTGACGCTATCCTGTGGATTGGTTTCCCCGGCAATTACGGTACGCTGGGCATTGCATCCATCCTCTGCGGCGAAACGAATCCGTTGGGGGCGCTGCCGGATGTGTATGCGTCGAACTCTGTTTCATCGCCCGCAATGGCGAATTTCGGCATCTATACTTTCGCAAATGCAGATGAATATTTTGACACGGTGACAGACCGCGCGGATTACTATCTCATCGAAGCGGAGGGCATTTACACGGGCTATCGCTACTATGAGACCCGCTATGCGGATGCTGTGATGGGGCAGGGCAATGCGGATTCCACAGTGGGGGCATTTGATTCTGCAGCTGGCTGGAATTATGGCGAAGAGGTAACATATCCGTTTGGCTATGGCGTGAGCTACACGACATTTCGGCAGACGCTGGATGCGGTGACGGTGTCGCAGCAGGACAAAACGGTGACGGCAGCTGTAACGGTGACGAATACGGGCAGTGTCCCGGGGAAAAGCACGGTGCAGCTGTATATGCAAGCACCCTACTATGTGGGCGGACTGGAAAAGAGTGCAGTGCAGCTGCTGGATTTCGGCAAAACGAAACTGCTTGCTGCCGGGGAAAGCGAAACGCTGACCATCACGGCAGATATGCAGAACATGACCAGCTATGATGCTGACCGCGAAACCTATCTGCTGGATGCGGGGGAATATTACTTTGCAGTTGGCTGCGGTGCACATGAAGCGCTGAACAGCATTCTGACGGCGCAGGGATATGCGGAGCGCTTGGATGGTCAGGGCGACATCGCGTGCGTGAAAACATGGACGCTCGCGGAATGTGATACGACGACGTTTGCCGTTACGAAGGCTGGCGTGCAGGTATCCAATCAGCTTGCTGATGCGGATTTCAATGCTTTTCAGCCCGGCACAGTAACATACCTGAGCCGCAGCGATTGGGCAGGCACATGGCCGAAAAACTACGAGAATCTTACGGCCACGGCGGAAATGCTTGCGACGCTCAAAAACGATTTTTACACCATCCATACGGATGACGACGTATCGGACATTATCTGGGGAGCGGATAACGGCATGTCCTTTGCGGATATGAAGGGGGCAGCCTACGATGACCCGCGCTGGGAGAAACTGCTCGACCAGTTGACGATTCAGGAAGCGGCGGAGTTTGTTTCGACCGGAAACATGATTTATCTGGATATTCCGTCTGTTGGTTTCTTAGGCGGAACGCTTGCCAATGACGGCCCAGTGGGCTTCCTCAGCAGTATTTCCAACGTATCGGACGCCAATTCGCCGTGGTACGTTTCGCCGGAAGACCCCAATGCGGGTTACGAGGTGCATGACATGGGCACGCCGCAGCTGGTGGGCGCGTCGTTTGACAAGGAGCTTGCGCAGGCAATCGGGACACTGTTCGGCAATGACAGCCTTTTCAACGGGCTGTCGATTATCTGGGGGCCGGGACTGAACCTGCATCGCACACCCTGCTGCGGTCGAAACGTGGAATACTATTCGGAAGATCCGGTGCTGTCCGGTTTCCTTGCCGCGGCGTATGCGCAGGGTGCGTACAGCAAGGGCTTGATTGCAGCCGGCAAACACTTTGCATTCAATGATCAGGAAACAAACCGCAATGGCGTGGCGCCCTTCATGACGGAGCAGAAGGCACGCGAACTGGAATTGCGCAGCTTCCAGATTGCCTTTGAAAACGGAATGCTGGGGACGATGACTGCGTTTAACCGCATCGGCACAACCTACGTCAGTGCGCATGAAGGACTGATTGATGGCATCCTGCGCGGCGAATGGGGATTTCAGGGGTACATCGTGACTGATTTGGTGAATCCGGCAACCTATATGACGTGGAAAGAATCTGTTGCGGCAGGAACAACGAATTTCGACTCCGTAGACATCAAAGAAGAATGGTACGCTTATCTCAATCACGATGGAAACACCCTTGGCGGCGATGCTAAAATTCTCCGCCGATTGAAAGAAGCGGTGCATCATACGCTGTATGTGCTGGCGAACAGCAACCGCATGAATGCAGTGAACACATCAGCAAAAATGGTGGAAGTCAGCAACTGGTGGCGTGTCAGCTATCGGACGGCGAAAATAGGCGGCTTTGTGGCAGCGTGCGCAGGATTGCTGGGTTACGTGGCGATATGCTGCATCAGCATAATGGCGAAAAAGAAGGAGGAACGCACGGCATGAAACAGAAAATTTTCCTGATTCTTCATGTGGTTCTGACGGCAGGGGCAGCTGCATTGACGGCGATTAGTTCAGCGATGGCATATCCACTGGGTAATATGGGCGCAATCATTTTCATGAGCGGTGCGGCAATCCTGCTGGAGTTGCTGCTGATGCTGCGTAAAAAAGACGGCATTCTGCGGGATGCAGCACTGCTGTTGAATGTGGTGCTGACGACGCTGTGCTTCTGCCGTGTGCTGACAGGGCGTGCGGATTTAATGGGCTATGTTTGGTTCTCTGACTTGGAGAAGGGTAACTCGACCGCTGTGAACAGCCTGACGCTGGCGGCGATTGCGCTGGGTGGCTTTTTGCTGGGCAGCGTGATGAATATTGTGCAAGGGTTTTGGCGGACGAGAGGGTAATGCTGGCGCAGACTTCGCCTGATTATCTTTTCTGATGAAATCTATTGGCTCTGCTGACTTTGGAAAAGAAGAAAGTCGGCAGAGCCAACATTTTGTTCGGAAATTTACATTGAGAATATTTCCAGACTCAACGGAGTTAGATGTTTGTGGTGCAAATTTTCATCAAATCACAAATGCACAGATACAAACATCACAAAACAAATCAGCACTTTTCAAATTTTATCGCCCCAAAACTGTTCAATGAGTTCATTATAGGTTAGCCGGAAACTTGGATATTGTCTGTGTTTCCTCGACACTGCACCACGATGCGTACCCACAATCGTACCCACAACGGAGTGGTATTCCATGTGATTTGCTAAGCTGCAAATGCTGATTTTGGTTTCAGAATGTTACCATATGGTACTGATTGGAACGCAACGGGAAATGTGTTCTCCGCTTCGAATCCGCTATGCTCCACGAGCCGAAATCCTTGAGATGCAAGGATTTCGGCTTTCTTTTTGCCCATAAGTACCATCAAACGTACCATTGTTGCGTTTTAGACAGCTGTCGGGAGGGGAGAGCAGCCTTGCCTCTTGACAGCTGTTTTTTAATACTGGCAGATGAGCCGTTCCAGCTGGTCTGCGGCTTGCTGACGCATGTCGGCATTGCTATGACCGTACACGTCTAACGTGAAAGCGACGGTTGCGTGACCCAATGCTTCGGAAAGCGTCTTGGGGTCAACATGGCTTTGCAGGGAAAGTGTGGCGTAAGTACGACGCACATCATGGAAGCGGACTTGTGAGAAAGATAATCGTTTTTGCTATTTGCCATGTACATACGTACAGGATGAGCTTTCGGCGTATGTATGTACATAGGTTTTTGCTGGAATTTTCAGATTATTCGAATGGGTTATCCATTGCATAGACTCGCTGCAATCCGTTCCGGCTGCGGACACCAGCGTCAATCATGAGCCGGATGCCTTTGACGCCCCATACTTGACGACCATCCGCGCTGTGTATGTTGTTGGTATGTTCGATGTGGTACTTGGAGGCGTTGGAAATCAGAAAATCCGAAACTGTTCGTGATTTCAGCGGCGAGAAGCCGTTGTCATCACACCAAATAGCGTACGCAGCCATGAGCTCTTTGGATGTTGCAGCGCAGACTGAATCGAACTGAATGTAATCTTCCGATTCAAGGAACATCAGCAGATTGTTTCCGTCCTGTTTCAGCAGTTCTCGATTCTGGCGGGAACGCTCGCTTTCGCTGAATCGAAATCGGTTAGCCACCAGACGCTGCAATCCTTCAAAAGCCCATAGCAGGATACCTTCTATTTCGGCACACGCCAGCGGCGTCTGGCCCACTTCATTTGGTATTGACCGTATCGAACATGCCCGACAGGTTTCCCGTGATCCCCTCGATGAGCAGTCCTCGGAGCCATTCATCGAGTTTGTCGAGTATGCAGCCCATAAGCGATCACCGCCGGACGATCAACCGAACAGGCCGGAGAGCAGAGGTACAAGGGTGATGCCGATGAGGGCGACACCGCCGCCGGCCATCAACTGTATCATGGCGAATTAGTTGTCAAGGGGTTTTTGCTTATAAAACCATTTATTCCTCATATCATACCAGTTATTCCGCTTATCTTGAAGAGGATCGACATTTCTGATATACTTTATAAGGGGATTTCCAGATGGCAGGTGAAAGGGGGCAAACGATTTGTTTAAATATATTCGTCAGTTTATTCTTTCACCCGGCATGGGCTATGGATATGTGTTCACCAATGCGATGCTGATCATGGCAGCGGTCATGCTGCTGCGTGACTTCCCGAAAAATAAAAAAGGGATTGCGCAGTTTTTTATAGAGTACCTCGTTTGCTGCGCAAGCTATATTCTCTTGGATTCCCTTTTATTCTGGCTGACAAGCGGCTGGCAGATGGATCGAATCGCCCTCAGCATCTTCGTAACGGGGTATACCATTCTGAGAAGCAAGTATGATTTCAGGGTATGTTTGGTGCGGGGTTGGATGTTTGTGGCCAGCGTGATGGTGATGCTGCCCATTTCCGAACCGCTGGGCGAATTATTCGCGTCCCTGAACGAATCGTATTTTGCCTGGGCGCAGTATCTGACGCCGCTGGTGGCGACGGTCATGATTTTTACGGAAATCTGGTTCCTGCGGCATTTTTCTTTTGAGACCGGCACCGCCATCGGCGGCAAGTATGTGTGGATGCAGGTGGTGATTTCGGCGATCATCATCGGGTTGGAGCTGTATGCCGATTTATCGAAGGCGATCGTAAACGCGCGCAATTTCAACATTCTGGTGTGTGTTTCGCTGTGGTTTATCAATCTGATGGCCTATTACCAGTTCTATACCATCGACCAGGGCACGAAGAAAAATATGGAGCTGAACGCGCTCAGGCAGAAGGCGGAAATGGAAAAAGAGAAGTATCATGCCACCAAGCTGAGCTATGACGAGCTGCGCTCTATCCGTCATGAAATCAAGAACCATAATTTCTACATGAAAGCGCTGCTGGACGAAGGGAAAACAGCGGAGGCGAAAGAGTATCTGGAGCGGGTTTCCTCCCAGGGAACGAAGTATTTAAAGAGCTTTGACAGCGGTAATTACGCCGTGGACGTGGTCATGAATCATGAAATGGCCGCGGCCAAGGAGCAGGGCGTCGTTTTGGATACCAGCATCCTCGTGCCCCGCAAGCTTCCCTTCAAGGATGAGGACTTGTGCAGCCTTTTGTCCAATCTGCTGGACAATGCTATGGAGGCCGCGTCTCAGGCAGGCGTGGCGGAACCGACGGTGAACATTTCCATTATACCTCGGCAGGAATATCTGTTTATCCGCGTCACCAACCCCGTGGATAAAACGCTGCCGGAAAAGCGGCGGATGACCCTGGAAACCACAAAAACCAACCACACGGAGCTGCACGGCTACGGCACCCGGATCATCCGGCGGATCGCGGAAAGCTATAACGGTTCCGTGAAGTACAGCATGAGCGGCGGCATCTTTACCACAGACGTGATGCTGGAAATGCCGGAAGAAAAAGCGTGGAGGAAGAGGCATGATCAGATGGAATATCGCGATCTGCGATGATGAAAAGGTGGCGCTGGAGCTGCTCGGTTCTTCTCTGCGCGGTGTGCTGCGGACGCGAAATGTGGACGCTTCCATCGAAACCTTTTCCCGACCGCGGGAACTGCTGCTCAGGATGCAGACCACTTCTTTTGATTTGCTCTTTCTGGATATCGAAATGCCCGGCATGACGGGGCTGGAGTTGGCTCAGCGGCTTCGGCGGGAAGGAAACTTGATTGATATTATCTACATTTCCAACCGTGAAGATTTGGTTTTCGATGCCCTACGCACCAATCCACGGGGATTCATCCGCAAAAATCGGTTGATTCAGGACGTGTCCGGCGTGATTGATACCTACATGGCCTATAAAAAGGCCAATGAACAGCCGAAGACCCTGATCGTGCAGGAACGGGATCAGGTGATGTACCTGGCTATTGACAAGCTGCAATATATCGAGGGCAGCGGCAAAACACAGATGGCCCATGTCTTGGGCAAAGACGCGCCCATGGAGCTGCATAAAAGCATGCAGGAGCTGGAAAAAGAACTGACGCCCCAGGGCTTTTTGCGGATTCACAAGGGATACCTGCTCAATTATCGCTTCATCCGGCGCATCGGAGACAATGAAGTCTCTCTGACCAGTGGGGAGATGCTGCCCATCAGCCGCAGAAAATATCAGGAGATCCGGGACGCGTATATGGAATTGATGCAGAACGACGGTGGCGTGATGCTGTAATTCCATTTTCAGTTTCAGTTCAAAGTTCTAAGCAGTCATCATATTTTCATGATTGGCTGAGCGATTGGTATTTAGAACTTGCCGCTTGATTATATTGCATGGAGCGAATGGCAAATATCAGCCAATGATCCGGAATGAACGGCTAAGAAAAAGCCGTTCGTTCTTTTTTTTCATACCGCTCGTTCCGGTATTCACGCCACTTTTTCCGGGAGAGAACCTCTTGCACCGAAACAATAGCCCGCGAACGGAAAAGCCTTTATACTTGCATCATCCGGTGGGAAGAAATACCCGCCAAGAATGCAAGGAGGAAATGATATGAAGCTTGGCAAGAAAATCCTGTCTGCTGTGGTTGCCGTGATGATGCTGCTCAGCATCGCTCCGGCTGCCAGCGCCGCGACCTATGACGCGGATTACTGCTACTCTGAGGGCTATGACGTGGCCGTGCAGATCGGCGCGGAAGGCTCTGTACTCCTCAAGAATAAAGACAACCTGCTGCCCCTGGCAGAAGGCACCAAAGTGACTGTACTGGGCGCGATGAGCTACAACTACGTGGAAGGCGGCACCGGCTCCGCTGGCGGCGCGGACGACGAAAACACCGTGCTCATGCTGGACGCGCTGCTGGAAGCCGGCCTGGACGTGAATGAAGACGCCTGGGGCTGGCTGGAAGAAATCTGCGGCGGCGAACGCGGCGTGAACGCCAACGATCCTGCCCCCGCTTCCTCCGACGGTTGGGGTGGCGGCGGTTGGACCAGCTACACCAAAATCCATGAATTTGCCAAGGATGTATACGAAGGCGGCAAGGGCAGCATTCTGCAGGACGGCTACACCGATTACGCCATCGTCACCTTCGCCCGTTCCGGCGCGGAAGGCGCTTCTCCCTCCATGGACTATGACGGCGACGGCAGCACCCTGACCGGCTCCACCTACCTGGAACTGGATCAGAACGAAAAGGACCTGCTGGCCTTTGCCAAAGAAAACTTTGCCCACACCATTGTCCTCATCAACAGCGCGGCTCCCATGGAGCTGGGCTTCATCGACAGCGAAGACTACAATGTGGATGCTTGCCTCTGGATTGGCCATCCCGGCGAAGCAGGCATCACGGGCGTTGCCACCCTGCTGTCCGGCCGTAATAATCCCTCCGGCCGCCTGGTGGACACCTTCGCCTATGACATGACCACCAATCCCACCTACTACAACACAGATGACAACCGTTATGTGAATGCCAACGGCCAGACCTTCTATCAGTACGAGGAAGGCATCTATGTGGGCTATCGCTACTACGAAACTGCCGATTCCGTTGGCTACTTCGATTCCGATGAATTCAAGGCGCTGACCTTCAAGAATGGCTCCGCCGCGGGCTATGATCAGGTGGTGCAGTTCCCCTTCGGCTTCGGCCTGTCCTATACCACCTTCACGGAAGAAATCACCGCCTCTGACGTGGCGCTGGCAGCCCATGGCCAGAACAGCATCACCGTGAAAGTCACCAACACTGGCGACGTGGCGGGCAAGAACGTGGTGGAGCTGTACATGGACGCTCCCTTTGCTACTGACACCGAAAACTTCGGCATCAAGGGCCGCGGTCTGGAAAAAGCCAAGGTGGTGCTGATCGGCTACGCCAAGACCGGCATCCTTGAGCCCGGCGCTTCCGAGGAAGTGACTATCTCCTTTGCTACCGATGATCTGGCTTCCTTTGACAACTTCGGCCAGGGCTGTTATGTGCTGGAAAACGGCAAATACAGCTTCAACGTCCAGAAGGACGCCCATCAGTGGGGCGACCGGGCTTCCGACAGCCTGAAGGTGATCCTGGACAGCGCCATCATCTACAACGAAGCCGACGCTGGAAAGCGTGACCGGGATCAGATCGTGGCCGTGAACGCCCTGGACGACGTGACCGCGGGCGACGGAAACATGGTGGACGGCTATCTCTCCCGCGGCGACATCGCGGGCGGCATGAAGCAGATCATGGCCCACCAGAGCGACGAAACCCCTAACGAAAAGGTGACCGATGCTATCGAAGCCGTGCTGGCACTGACCGATGACAATGCCATCGAATACACCTTTGAAACCTACAAGAATGGCGTCAAGACCCAGATCACCGAAACCCTCTACGCTCATGGCAGCAACATGATGCCCTACGCCGAAAAGACCCCCGACGGCGTGGACGCAGCATCCTTTCCTGATCCCGATTGGGAAATGACTTACTATGTGGCGGAAGGCCAGACCACCGAAAACGGCAATCCCGTGGTGACCGCGGATAAGCCTGCCGGCGCTTCCCACATCCTGACCGTGCAGGATCTGGCGGGCGTGGACATCTACACCGAAGAAGGGTTGGAGCTCTTTGATAAGCTGGCCTCCATGACCACCATCGACGAAGCCATTGAAATCCAGGGTAACTCCGGTTGGAACGTCAGCGCTGTGGACAGCGTGGGCAAGCCTGCTCAGAAGGCTCAGGACGGCCCCGGCGAACCCGCCAACGGCACCTTCGCTGGCGCGACCTGGTTCCCCTGCGCTGTGACCATCGCCGCCACCTGGAACAACGGCCTGGCCCGCGCTGAGGGCGTGACTTACGGACATCAGGCCATCCTGGCTGGGGTCGGCGTGGCGTATGCGCCTGCCATGAACATCCACCGCAGCCCCTTTGGCGGCCGGAACTTTGAATACTACTCCGAGGACGGCTTCATCTCCGGCCACATCGGCGGCAGCGCCATCGAAGGCATCCAGGCCACCGGCACCAATGTGACCGCGAAGCACGCGGCCCTGAACGACGGCGACACCAACCGCGGCGGCAACACCACCTGGGCCAACGAACAGGCCATCCGTGAAATTTACCTCAAGACCTATGAAATCGCCTGTGAGGACTACGGCTGCAACGGCATGATGGGTTCTCTGAACCGTATCGGCATGACCTGGTTCCACTATGGCATGTACAAAACCATCATGCGCGACGAATGGGGCTGGCAGGGCCTGCTGATCACTGACGGCGACGGTATGGGCGGCGACGCTTACAATACCCCCGTTGCGATGCTCTGTGTGAACGGCAACATGCTCTCCCGCAGCCTGTACATTGACGCCCGCGCCACCGTTGCCGCATATGGCGACGCCACCGATTATGTCTATGGCCGCTACATGCTGCACAACAACATCCGCAATGCCCTCTACCAGTACGCCAGCACCCTGAATAATGCTGAATAAGAACTGATACCTGCTGCGCGGCGAAACCCCGGCTTAAAACGCCGCGCAGCTTTTCAATCAATAGAAGGAGCAAATGAAAGATGAAAAAAGTTCTATCCATCCTGCTGCTGGCAGCGCTGCTCCTCTCCTGTCTGCCCATGGCAGGGCTTGCGGACACGGCTGCCGCCCCCGAGGATTTTACCTTCGATACCGTCACCGGAAAATTTTCCTTTAACGCTGTGGACAAAAACATCGGCTACTACTTCGTCCGCATCTACTCTGCCTCCTCCGGCGTTGAAGCCAATGAATACACCGTGTCCTCCAAGCGCCTGAACGGCGGCAAAACCGGCGAAATCAAAGGCTCTGTGAAGATGGATAACATCGGCTGGGGTCCCTACCATGTGAAGCTGGTAGCCAATGCTGCTGCGGGCACTGGCATCGACAGCCCCGCCCCAGTGGTGCTCAACGCCTTCTACGGCGTGGGTGGCACGCTGGAACGCCCCGAAGCCATGGCCTTCTTTAGCAAGAACCGGGTGCAGATCATCCTGGACTGGTGGACGCTGTGCGATTACCTGGGACTCAACTACATGCCCAATATCAAAATCACTTTCTGGAAAAACGCGGAATGCACGGAGGAAGCCTTTTCCGATGTGATTGACACCTATGATCTGCTGGCTACCCTGGGCATGAACCCGCCCGGCATCGAATACATCTGGGGTTACAGCCAGACCCAGGGAACTGGCTGGATGTATAAGACCAATGTGAAGGAAGGCGAGGAAGAAACCCAGGAGGAGGCCGCGCCCGGCCCCGGCCCCATGTTTGGCGGCAGCGGCACCACCATGGCCTTCACCAACGATATTTATACCTACACCACTTCCGAACAGCTGCCCGCCGGGACTTACTATGTCACAGTCCAGGCCCTGTCCAAGGATGAGCAGATCCTGGATTCCAAGGTATCCAGCGCTATGGAAATCGTGCTGACGGACGAGGAGACTGCCCCGGATTTCTCCGACGAATACAGCGTGGCGAAAACCGAGCTGTGGAAAGACCCGCAGCAAATGGATATGCCTGGCGCCAATCCCTTCCAGGTACCGGAGCGCGTGGATCTGTATTCCAATCAGGAAACTGCCTCCATCATTGAATAAGGAAAGGAGCGCAATCGCATGAAAAAAATCCTTGCTCTGCTACTCATCGCTCTGTGCCTGGGCCTGTGCGCCGCGGCGTCTGCGGACGAGCTGAAAGCGCCTACGGACTTTGCCTTCGATACGGAAAGCGGCAAGCTGTCCTTCGTTTCCAATGATGAAAACGCCGGTTACTATTTCGTCCGGGTCTATCCCGTGGTGAACGGCACCGAAGCCAACGCCTATGTGTCCTCCTCCAAGCGCATCAACGCCGGCAAGGTGGGCGAAAAGAGCGGCAAGGTAGACGTTTCCGCCATTGGCTGGGGCCTGTACAATGTGAAGCTGGTCACCTTCACGGCCTCCGGCACCGACTATACCGCGCCTGCACCCATCATTCTGAAAGCTTTCTACGGTGTAGGCGGCACCCTGGAACGCCCCGAAATGCTGGTGGTGGCTGACGGCAACACTGTGGAAATCACCCTCGACCGCTACACCCTTTCCAACTGGAAGAAATTCCAGTATATGCCTACCGTCCGTTTCAGCCTGTACGCTGATGAAGCCTGCACCGAGCTGGTGGCGTCCCAGGATGTGGCTACCAACGAACTGGTGATTGACAATCATCCGGCAGGCGGCTACATCTGGCCTTACAGCCTGACCACTGGCCATATGAATTTTGAAGCGCCGATGATGGGCCCTCCCGGCGCGTCTGCCGAAGGCACCCAACCCTTTAACCTGACCGCCGAAGGCAGCCTGACCGTGGAAAAGGCGGGCACCTACTATGTGACCGCCCAGGCCATTTCAGACGATGAAGAAAAGATTGCTTCCTCTCAGGTCAGCGAAGCGGTGAAGGTGGAGCTGACGGAAGAAGCACCTGACTTTGAAACCTTCGAGGTCGTCAAAACCTCCCTGTGGGCAGACCCCGCCGTCATGGGAATGCCCACCGCTACCCCCGGCCAGGCGGAAGGACGTATCGACGCCGCCCAGGGGCAGACGACCACTGCGCTCATCGAATGATTTCTTTCTCCCGGGGCGGCGGGGCTGCCCCACTCCATGGCGGATTCCGGCGCGTGAACCGGAAGCCGCCCGCCACTCAAGAAAGACATTAGCCGGAGGGATACATCATGTCAGAAGCAAAATTGGAAGCCAAAGAAGCAAGAAAAGCGCTGAAAGCCCAGAAAGCGGAAAAGCGCCAGGCAAAACGGGAAAAATCATTCCTGAACAAATACTTCCATCATGTGGATCAAGGCTCCACCACGGGCCGGGAAATCATGGCCGGTCTGCTGATCTGCATCCTGTGTGTGTGCGCCATCTTCATGAACATGCAGTTGATCACCTCCATGATGGTATCCGGCCCCGCGGCTTCGGCAACCACCGCCGATATTGCCGCCAACGGCGAAATCATCGCCCGGCAGTATTTTCTGTCCATGCTGATTGCCTTCGCGGGTTCTTTGCTCATCGGCCTGGTGGCCCGGCTGCCGCTGGCGCAGATTCCCTCCCTGGGGCTCTCCACTCTGATGATTTCCGCCCTGGGCATCGGCACCAATTTAAGCTATCAAAACCTGCTGGCCATATGCTTCGTTTCCTCCGTCGTATATGCGGTTATCGCCGCTGTGCCCGCTGTGCGTAAAGCGGTGCTGAACGCCATTCCCGCTTCCGTTCGCAAAGCAGCGCCTGCCGCGCTGGGCCTGCTGGTGGTGTTTACCGCCATGCAGCTCACTGGCCTGGTATACACTGGCTCCTCCTCCGTTGTAAATTACGGCGTAGGCACGTCGCTCACCCGCATGGAGGGCTTCAATGAAACGGTTCAATCCTTCCGCCTCTTTGATATTGCTACCTACAACAGCCTGAAATACAAAGCAGACAGCTTCTTCCCGCTGATCCAGGCCTGCCTGCTGGGCGTACTGGCAGCCTTTGGTGCGTTCCTGTTGCTAAGAAAAACCAAGCGGCCTATGTTCCACTCCCTGATGATCGGTACGGCGGTATATTTCCTGCTGATGCTGTTTCAGGTCATTATTGAGCAAAAGCGCGGCAAGCTGAATTTCAACCTGGATCCGCTGTGGGGCCGCCTGTGGATGGTAGGCAGCGAGGATGCCCAGCACCTGCATCTGGAAACCATCCTGCGCAGCCTGAACATCGGCGAAGTATTCTCCAAGGGCTTTGATTTCTCCGCCTACACGGAGGCAGGTGGCAGCGTGGCGCTGCTGCTGGTTACCGGATGCCTGACCTTCCTGTTTGCCAACATCGCCACTGTGGACGCCATGACCCAGGGCGAGAATGAAAAGCAGGCTGGCCTGACCATGCTCTGCAACGCCGGGGCGAATTTGCTCGCTCCCATCATGGGTGTTTCCGCTCTCAATGTGACGCCGCTGAACGCCGCCGCCAGGCGGGACGGAGCCAAGTCCGGGTTAGCGTCTGCGGTGGCTTCCCTGGGCTTCCTCCTCTCCGCCTTCGTGTGGCTGGTGCCCTTCATTTTCTCCACCACATCTTCCTATGATATTCAGTTTAACCTGTACGGGCATTACGGCACCTCCATGCAGTTGTTCACCGAATCCAGCTTCATTATCGCGGACGGGGTGATGGCGATTGCGGGACTGTGCCTGATTGCGGGTTCCCTGAAAGACGGCCTGGGCGACACGAAAATCGACGCCCCTTTCCTGGTGACGGTTGCCGCCGCTTTCTTCCTGAACAATCTGGCCCTGGGCTTCGCCGCCGGGATCGTGGCCCACACCCTTGCCAATATCTTTGATCGGCAGCGTTCCCTGACCCTTTCCAATATCATTGCCGCTGTTGTCAGTGTTGGCTTTATCGCTTTGACCGTGATTCTCTGATTTTTCCCCGGCCCTTCGGCTGTCCTCCTTTGGCCGGAGGGCCGTTTTCTATCACCATTGAAGGAAGTGACTGAACATGACGCATCGGGAACTCATCGCAAAAATGACCCTGGCGGAAAAGTGTGCTTTGCTGTCCGGCAGGGATGTATGGCATACACGGCCAGTGACACGGCTGAGCATTCCGTCTATCACCCTCTCTGACGGCTCCAGCGGGCTGCGCAAGCAGGCGGCGGAGGGGGATCACCTGGGCTTGAATGCATCCACCAAAGCGACCAACATCCCATCTGCTGCCACCATTGCCAACAGCTGGAGCCCCGAAGTGGCAGAGGCCATGGGCGCTGTCATTGGCGCGGACGCTGCTGCCCAGGATGTACAGGCGCTGTTGGGGCCAGGACTGAATACAAAGCGCAGCCCTTTATGCGGGCGATCCTTTGAGTATTATTCCGAAGATCCTTACTTGGCGGGCAAGCTGGCGGCTGGCTTCATCCGGGGCGTACAGAGTCAGGGCGTGTCCGCCTGCGCCAAGCACTTCGCCGTGAACAGCCAGGAATTACAGCGCATGGCCTCTGACAGCGTGCTGGACGAACGTACCCTGCGGGAACTATACTTGACGAATTTTGAAATCGCCGTCAAGGAAGGAAAGCCGAAAGCCATTATGACCTCCTACAACAAGGTCAACGGCACCTATGCCAATGAAAACGCTCATTTGTATGATATCCTCCGCAGGGAATGGGATTTTGACGGCATGGTGGTCACGGACTGGGGCGGCAGCAATGATTTTGTCGAGGGGGGGTGGGCAGGGATGAATCTGGAAATGCCCGCCGCCGGGGACGATAGCCCCTGCCAACTGTTGCGGGCTGTGAAGGATGGAAAAATCAACGAGGAAATCATCGACCAACGGGTGGAGAAACTGTTGAATGTGGTGCTGGCTGAAAAGCCAAAGGCAAAGCGCGTGGACGAAAAAGCTCAGCACGATGCCGCAAGGAAAGCCGCGGAGCAGTGCATCGTACTTCTCAAAAACGACCAGGATATTCTCCCTTTGCAACACAGCGCCAAGGTGGCGGTGATCGGTGATTTCGCCGCCCATCCCCGGTATCAGGGGGCGGGCAGCAGCATGGTCAATGCCCGGCAGGTGGACGAAACCCTGGAACTGCTGACCAACTATTTCCCTCACTCCGTGGGCTATGCCCAGGGCTTTGAACGGATGGATCATCGGAACGATGAATTGGCAGCTCAGGCTGTGGCTTTAGCAAAAGAAGCTGACTGCGTGCTTTTGTATCTGGGTCTGCCTGAAGGGTTTGAAACCGAAGGACTGGATCGGTCGCACATGCGTCTTCCCAACAATCAGGAAATCATGCTGAATAAGCTGGCGGAAATCAATCCCCATATCATCGTTGTGCTTTCCTGCGGCAGCGCAGTGGAAATGCCCTGGATCGATAAGTGCCAGGCATTGGTATACGGCTGCCTGGGCGGGGAAGCGGCAGCCAGCGCCATGCTGCAGGTACTGAGCGGCGAAGTAAACCCCAGCGGCAAGTTGGCGGAAACCTTTCCCATCGCCTGTGCCGACCTGCCAGTAAGCCAGTATTACCCCGGCAGGGAATATACCAGCGAATACCGGGAAGGACTGTATGTGGGGTATCGTTATTTCGTTACAGCAAAAAAGCCCGTGCGTTTTCCCTTTGGTTTCGGCATGAGCTACACCACATTCCGCTATGAAAATCTGACCGTCGAGCCCAAAGGCGTTTCCTTCGACCTGACCAACTGCGGGAGCAGCGGTGGGGACGAGATCGTTCAAATGTATGTTTCATTGCCCAACGCCAAAGTGTTCCGTCCTGCACAGGAACTGAAGGGCTTTTGCCGGGTGCCCCTGAAAGCTTGGGAAACCCAGCGGGTCAGAATCCTTTTCGATGATTACACCTTCCGTTACTTCAACTTGAAAACAAATGCTCGGGAAACGGAAGAGGGGACCTATGAAATCCTGATTGGCGCTTCCTCGGAGGATATCCGGCTAAAGGGTCAGCGGATGGTGTTCGGCACCGCCGCCCCGAATCCGTATGAAGGAAAGAACCTGGCCTGCTATCAGAATTGTGATGTGGAAAACGTGCTGGACGCTGCCTTTGAAGCGCTGCTGGGTCATCCTATCCCGCAAAGAAATTGGGACCGGAGCAAGCCCCTGGAGTTAAACGACGCCTTGGCCCAGATGGAATACGGCAGGAACCCCATCGCCCGTTTTGTCGCCCGATTCTTGAAAAAAAAGATCAACCAAACGGTGGAAGCAGGGAAGCCCGATCTGAACCTGCTGTTCATTTACAATATGCCTTTCAGGGGCATGGCAAAAATGATGAACGGTATGGTGAGCATGGATATGGCCAAGGATATTCTGTTCATCGTCAACGGCCATTTCTTCCGTGGCGTCGGGCGGCTGACCCATCATTTCTTCCATCGTCCCAAACTGATTCTTACAGAGGAGGCGTAAACCCATGAACGCAATCATAAACGGCTGGAACAATTTTGTCGAAAAGCATCCTGCCGCGTCCAAATGGATTCGGGAGGGTGGCCTGTTCGTGATCGTCAGCAATATGATCACGGTGTTTAAATATCTGATTCTACAATTCCTGCCCAAAATGCTGACCAACCTGCCGAACCGAGATTTTGGCTGGCCAGGTATCAATATGACGCTGTTCGGTGAAACCTTCAAATGGAACATCTTGGGCTATGACCAAACTCATGGCGGGCTTCGCTACTTTGTGGCTTACATGATAGCTATGGTGATTGGAGAAGCCGTTAACTTTCCAATCCAGCGAAGTCTGGTGTTTCGTAGCAAGGGCAACATCTGGTATCAGGCCCTGTGGTATCTGCTGGCCTTTATCGTCATTACGTGCATCGTGAACTCCATCAACTGCATCTGGGTCGCTGTTGCCGGAAAGTTCGTGCCCGATTGGGTCTACAATATCGGAACCACAGTGCTCAACGGTGGCGTCAGCATGGTGATTTTCTTCTTTGTGAACAAGATCATCTTCCCAGAAACAAAGGAAGAAAGCACTTCTGCTTAAATACCTCAATATTATTATCACAGAGCAACCATTTTTCACCCCATTGCCGTGTTCATCGGCAATGGGGTGAACTGTTTTATACTGCTGTATCTATATTGCTTGTCTCATGGAGTGGCCGTAAATTGAAATGAATCTCGATAGTAATATGCCGCTCTCCATCATCGTTGATTTTCTCATGCACCACGATGCTTCTCACCAGGCGATTCAATGTGGCGGCATCCAGTTCCTGAATGTCAGCGTACTGAGAGACGGCTTCCTTCCATTGCTGGGCGTCATAAGCGATCTTCACTTCATCGGACAACTGTTTGCGGGTTGATTCGATACGGGCTTGGACTTCCGTCTGCTCCGGCTGCGTTTTTTCCATCAGCATAGAGAAGTTTTCTTCGCTGATGTGTTTCAGCATCCGATCCTCGTACAATTGCAGGATCATTTTGTTCAGCGCATCCAGGCGTTCTTCATCCTTGGCGACGGCATGGGTCAGGGCTTCCTGCCGTTGGCGTTGCTCCGTTTCACAGGTTTCCTGAAGGCACTTCGCCACATCGTTATCGTCCACCTGCGCGGCCTGGGCGCACTCCCTGATCTTGTTCAGCACGATTTCTTTCAGCATTGGTTCCGTGACACGGTGTTGAGTACAATGCGTTTTGCCAAAAGCGTTGTAGGTTTTGCAGCAGTATACAGGTACATGGTCGTGAGAATACGCTACCCGATGCGTCAGCACTTTTCCGCATTCACCGCACTTGATCAGCCCGGCGAAGAGACTGAACTCTCCATTTTCCCGGGGGCGCTGGCGGCTTTTCAGCTTCTCCTGCACGATCTTAAAGGTCGCCTTGTCGATGATTGGTTCGTGGCAGCCTTCTACCACAATCCAATCTTCCGGCTTCTTTTCGCTGATCGTTCCCAACTTGAAGCGGTAATTCCGTTTCTGAGCAGACACAGCACCAATGTATACCGGATTGATCAGCAGGTCTTTGATGACGCTGAAATCCCATACATATTTCCCATTTTCGGGGTCGAGCTTCTCCAAGCGGGTGAGGGGAAGGTTCTGCAATCCGCGCTCCCTGCTCCACCAGGCGGGTGTCGGGACCTTCGCTGCTTCCAGCTTTTTTCGGATAAAGTTCGGCCCATGGCCCTCGGCTGCCAATTGAAACATATATTTTGCTGCTGGCGTGGTTTCCTCGTCGATCAGCAGATGGCCGTGTTGATCAGGGCCCTTCTTATAGCCGAAGGGCGCGACCGTGCCAACAAATAAACCTTTTTTCGCTGATACCATATAGGACGAATGCACCTTTTCGGATATGTCTCGACTGTAAAACTCGTTGAGCACATTTTTGAAAGGGGCAATTTCATTGCTGTCCACCAGGGTGTCGATGTTGTCGTTCAGCACGATATAGCGCACGCCATGGCGAGGAAAGAAGTCTTCAATCAGATGGCCCGTTTGCAGATAATTGCGGCCCAGTCGGCTCAGGTCTTTTGTGATGACCAGATTGATCTTTCCTTTTTTCGCGTCAGCCAAAAGGCTTTGCAGACCGGGCCTGTCCATATTCAAGCCGGTAAAGCCGTCATCTTGGTATACATCAACAGCATCCCACCCCTCTGCTTTGCACACAGAGGTGAGCAGCTCGCGCTGATTGCTGATGCTGGCGGATTCTCCTTGCAGGTCGTCGTCCTTGGACAGCCTGCAATAAATGCCCGCTTTGAACAAGCCCATTCCAGAGAGAGAAGGGCTGCTGCTTGTCGTCGTTCCGTACATCATCCGTTTTCACCGCACAATCCAGACGAACCCTGATTCGGCGGAACGCTGTGATCATTATACAAGGTTCTTTCCCTTTTGGGAAGTGTTTTTTCGATACGGTTCTGTAAAAACCTTTCGATAATCAGGTCCGCGAAAATATCCTTGCTTGCAGCCCGCCGTCAAAAACCGTGGTGACGGTGATCTGCGGTTCTTTCTTTGCCATAAATTCCTCCGATCATTTATATCAAATGCGTGTTTGATTTGTTTTGTTCTTCCTTGTTCTGTTCGTACTGCCTGCGCTGATTTTCTTCCTGCCGGGCCTGACGCTGTGCTTCGTCCTGCTGCTTTACCGCTTCAAGCTGCGCCATAATGGACGGCGGCTGCTGGTCTTCTATCACCGCATCCACACAGCGCTTCACAAAATGTAGGGTGCCTAAAAGCGGCTTCATGGGCTCCAGCTTGTCTTGCAGCTTTGCCCGATGCGCGATGAGCCTTTCGCTTTCTACCTTTAGTGTGGCAGGATCAACGACAGTGCTGCCATGCACTTCCATCAGATAATGGTAGGCTATGTTGTACTGTTTCAGTTCCGCTTCATGCGCGGCATAGTAGGATTCTTTCTTCGTTTTGAAGAAGGTATGGGTGTATTGATCGTGGATTGGCCGAAGCTGCCGGAGTGTTTGGGCGGCACTCAGAATGCCGGTGATATTCTTTAGGCAATCCCGCACAAAGAAAGAACAGCAAAAAGGTCGGGAAAGAGGTATAATAAAGAGGTGAAGAAGCAATTGACGATGGGCCTAATCAGCGACGAGCTGGGGCAGGCATCAACGAAGAAGAAAGAGTTTCTGGGAATCA